>Ga0255431_1071_pt1 | contig 19632 bp, 25 predicted proteins | sample ANMaggSeSYBR02J5_FD_182633 | JGI IMG/M metagenome (GOLD analysis project Ga0255431, IMG submission 182633) | Sediment cell enrichment communities from methane seep in Santa Monica Basin, California, United Staets - ANME aggregate JGI... | ecosystem: Environmental > Aquatic > Marine > Cold seeps >... | reverse complement strand
AATGAATTTTGAAGATCATTCCAATGGATGTCGCAACCTGGCATATGATGACGCAAAGCGGAAGCTGCTGCACTGTTACGGCATGCCAGAACGGATCCATGTTAAAAGTATGAAGGACGTTGAAGAGGTCGTCCATGCTAGGATGTGTGAGGGTGCAGATGAGCAGCACGGGCGGTGTTTGTTGCTGCCGGGGGTGGGCATGGATGTTGAAATATAAAATTGATGAAATTCCATCTGCGGTTCACATTGAAATGCAGTCCGGGTCCCCATCCGCCCAGGTGCTTAGCCCTGCCGCCGGTGCGCTGGTAGCTGCGGCTTTGGCAATAGCAATCCCCTATGCCATGCATCCCAGAGACTGGGGTGATGTCATCAGTAGCAGTGCCGTGACAATAAGTGGCCATAAAGCAGATGAATGAAAGTGCCGCATATTGACTCCAATAAGTCACATGGCTCCGTTGGATTAGCCCGCTCTGCCACCACGGCACAATCGAGGCAGGAAGAGACGATTCATCCCCACACATGTGTAAAAAACAGGTAATCGATGATATTACTGCGGCTTTTCGCAAACAGCGCACTGTAGATGATGAAAGCCCGCCTGAACCAGGGGCTTTTCCGGCTAGCGAGGATGCTTGGAATATGGAAGCTGCTTTGTCCATGGATGATTTCTGGGAGGCGGGAGATAGCGAATATTTTTCAGTTAATATATCGCCGCCTGATGTGTCTGCTGCAGAGGAGATTTGATCTTTTTTTGTATTTGTTTAGCTGGGAAAAAGTCCCAGGAAACGATAGTGGAAGACTAATAAAATTTCTGATGCAGAACTTTAATCTTGAATGGATAAAAGCAGCAAAAATTAATAAAAACGATGACGGCAAGAGCATAAGGATAACTAATGACACGAATTTTCTTTCACTGACACTGAACAATGAAAAAAACAATGTAAACTTAGAAATCGATGACGGCAGAACTGATAAATTCATTGTGAAAACGGAAAATGGTGAGCTAAACATATACCTTTTTTTTAACGTATAGGAAAGTATAAACCCATCTCAACTTCAAGATAGGTAGTTTTCCCAGATTCAATCAAATCTTTTGACAGGATATACAGGATTAGCCCATATCCTGTCAATCCTGTCTAGAATTTTACTTTTTAGGAAACCGTCAGATTAAAGTGGTTTGAATTCCAAGTATCATCTGGTACAGGTGTCTACCGAGGAAATGGTAAGCCATATGGGTAAGGCTTACAGCGCTCCTTTAGTCGCCCCACATTGTAGCCCTGTGCCAACTTATTGTCCTGGCATTCACACACAGGATACACATCAAAATTTGAGGTACAAAAAGTGTTTTCCCACCTTTCCATACAGGAGTTATTGAGTAAGCTGGAAGAGTTGGGGGATCAAGTTCCGATGGAGATCGTGCAAGCCATTCTTGCAAAAGAACCAGAAGCAGTGATACCGTTATGTGATGTCCTCCAAAATAATAACTATTGGGAAGCCGGGGACAATAGGCATTGGATGCCTCTCCATGCTGTGAAACTGCTCGGCATGCTGGCAGACCCCCGTGCACTTCCCCAACTGGTTAATGCACTTATTCAGGCTTATGAAGTTGAGGATGATTGGATAATGGAAGACCTGCCAACAGTGTTCGGACGCATTGGTTTACCAGCAATTTCCCACCTCGAAAAGTTTATTCATGCCTATGGAATGGATAATGAATATTTGTGGTCCCGCAGTACTGCAGCGAATGGGCTGGTAGCCATAGCTCTAAATTATCCCCACGAGCAAAAACATATTATCACATTTCTGCATGGGTTGTTTTTAGAAGAGTATAATCCGGAATTCCTTGGATTTGTTGCAGGGTCCCTTTTGGATATAGGTGATCCGTCATCCATCCCTGTTCTGGAGAAAGCTTTCGATCGTGGCGTTGTTGATGAATTTATCATTAAGAGGGACGATTTGTTGATAGACGGGAAAAAGCCTCATGGCATATATAATAATGATCTGCTGAACTTTTATGATCCAGAACAGGTAGGGGAACGCCAGGTCAGATGGGAAATGGAAAGAGAAATAGAATACGAAAAAGAGCGTTATGCAGACCAAAAGCTTGAGCAGCGAGAAAAATCCATAGCTATTGAGCTTAAAAGATTAGAGATAGCAAATACGTTAAATGAGCGCAATGTATTGCCTCTCACAAGGAAAGTGGGCCGCAACGAACCCTGCCCCTGTGGGAGTGGTAATAAATTCAAGAAGTGCTGTTTTTCATTTGTGAAAGCTCCCCCTCCCAGGCAGGTACTAGGTAATGGATTCTATTATGCTAAATGGGCTGATCCACATACAGCAGCACCTTATGATACAATACTGGTTCTTGAAAATCTAACATTTCTTGCGTCTGATGCTGAAAGAGAGGGTGATGTTGTCAGGGCTCTGGAATTATTCAGGATACTGGAACCCCTGGCTGAGCAAAAGGGATTGCTGGGTGAATTGCTGCGCCATTTCAGATTAATTGTATCTGACCACCCGGAACTTGGAGAGGAAGGACTTGATGTACTCCGCCAGATCCAGTCATTCCATAAAGATAAGAACCAGGAACAATGGGTCTATATCAGTATGGATATTGCTGATTATCTAGGTCTTATGGGGAGGTGGGATGGATGCAGGAATGAGTATGGCAAACTTATAGAAGTGATGCCGGAGGACTCTTTCATCCGGATAGGGTTTGCCCGCATCCTGGAAAAAGGCAATTATCCTGATGAAGCTGTTGCCTCATATGAGTATGTGCTTCGGATGGGGGACCTAGCCGATGAGGATGATCTGGTAATAGCAGCAAGGGAACTGAGTGAATTAGCTGCCAGCCATAATATTGAACTTGATGCATGGATCAGGGAAGTTTTTGTGGATATTCCTGATGATAAGGAATAAATAGAAGTTTCCATGTATACACTTCAAATCCAAGGGTAACTGGCATTTTTTTAAATCGAAAAGCAACACTACAAGTAGATTGGTAATAACTCCAAGATTTATACAATTTTCCTCATTTAACCCTCATCGATATTGATCTCAGCCGAATAAGGAAGAACGATTACTCGTTCTCCCTCTTCTAAGAACCGGACTTGCGACTTTGCCGAATAAGAAAGAGCGATTACTCACTTTCCCTCTTCTAAGAACCGGACGTGCGACTTTAATATTACTCGTTATACCCCGCAGCTCTGCTGCGATTGGGTGTGCCATCGTAACGTTTGACTTTGATGACAAAATTATAGTTTGATAGCGGAAGCTTTGTAAAAAAATATGGGAAAATGAGTATTTGTGATGTTTGTTTGGGAATGCATTGATTAAACAGTTGGGTTTTTTCGTTTTTTGATCGTAAAATATATATTTTCGAGTATTTCATGACTGTATGAAATTATGCATACTCGGAACTATGGGCAATCGGAAGTACTGAATATAACACAAAAATAGATATACCAATCAGTACAAGTAATACAGGGATGTAAAATGATAAATGTAGAAATCGGATGGGTGATGATAATCGTAGGAATTGGCCTTCTTGTAGCTGAGTCGTTTCATCCCGGGTTCTTTGTAGCAGTACCTGGTACGGTATTAATGGTTATGGGTTCAGTATTAATTCTGCTTCCTGAAATATTCAATCAATGGAGTGCGGTAATTATGGTCATAACTGCACTAATAGCAAGCATTGCAACCATAATGATGTACCGGAAGATTGCCCCGGGACAGATACCATTATCCACCAGCAAGGACACCCTGAAAGATAAAATAGGGAAAGTAACCATTGATATTGAACCAGGTTCTATAACCGGAAAAGTTAAGATCGATAGCCAGACATGGAGTGCCACATCCGAATCAGTCATCCGGATAGGAAAAAAAGTGAAAGTAATAGAATCCGAAGGAGTCCATGTAAGAGTTGTTGAAATTACTGAATGATTGAGTAAATCACTTAAGAATAAAACGTTCAGGAACAAAATTTAAAATAAATTGTATGGAGGAGAACATATGGCAGTAGTTGATTTAGGATTGGGTCTGATCATTACAATAGCACTCATTTTGATATTTATTTCGGGTGTTACCATCATCCAGCCTTATGAACAGGGTCTATGGATAGTGCTCGGACGCTACAGGAAACGGTTGAACCCGGGTTTTAACTGGGTATATCCGCTGATCAGTGAAGTAATACGTATGGATTTGAGGACCCAGGTCCTGGATGTACCCAGGCAGGAGGTCATCACCAAGGATAACAGCCCCACTAATGTGGACGCTATTGTCTATGTCAGGGTTATTGACCCGGAAAAGGCCTATTTTGAAGTGGTAAATTATCATGTCGCCACTATAAGCCTGTCACAGACCACGCTGCGATCAGTCGTAGGTGATATGGAACTGGACGAGATCCTGTATAACAGGGATTTCATAAATACCAAACTGCGGGATATTCTTGACGAGGCCACCGATGCCTGGGGTGTGAAGGTCGAGGCCGTGGAGATCAGGGAAGTCGACCCTGTAGGCACTGTTAAGGAAGCAATGGAAGAGCAGACCTCTGCAGAGAGGAAGCGAAGGGCTGCCATCCTGCTGGCAGATGGCCAGAAGAAAGCTGCCATCCTGGAGGCTGAAGGTTCCAAGCAGGCCAGGATACTGAATGCTGAGGGTATGCGGCAGTCACAGATACTTGAGGCTGAAGGCGAGCGGGTGTCAAAGATACTTATTGCCCAGGGTGAGTCACAAGGCCTGAGAATCCTCAGTGTGGGTGCCGTACCCCTGGATAAGAAGGCCATCTCTGTGCTTAGCATGGATATGATGAAGAAGATGGCTGAAGGCCAGGCCACAAAAATAATCTTCCCGATGGAGATCTCGAAGATGCTTAACCAGGTTGGGCAGTATCTGGGTGCCTCCACTGAAGTGCCTGAGGTTGGCGAAACCCTGGATGTTGAGAAGATCGTGGGTAAGGCCGAGGACATACTGGGAAACATACCCAGGCCTGAGGAACTGAGGCGGGAAGTTGAGAAGATTGAGAAGGCCCTGGTAATGGAGACCGAAGAAACAATAAGGACCGGCGAGGCATTGAAGGAAAAAGCGTCGTCGTCTGATAAATCTGACATCCACATCTTCAAGACAGAGGAAGAAGAATCTTCTGCCGAACCAGAAGGCAACCCAAAAGAGTGAATGTATCTGTCAGGGGGCGGTCAACCGCCGCTTCCTTGCTCTATTTTTAATATAAGTAATATCATATTCTGGATATGTGAAAGTTAATATAAAGAGTGCCGGCGTCGGCGATATACCGGACATCAAAAGCATCCTGTCACAGTACATTCTTGAGACCGAACTGGTGGAGGATAACATTAACCGGTTCGTTGTGGCCGAAACCCGGGACCGTATTGTGGGGTGTGCTTGCCTAATTAGTAGTATAGAAGTGGTTGAGTTAAGGTCTATTGCTGTGCTGCCGGGGTGGAAAAATAAAGGAATAGGGCGCAGGTTGTTCGATACGCTGGAGCAAAGGGCAAAAGGTATGGCAGACCGGATATATGTAAGGACGACGGCCAGGGGCTTTTTCGAGAAGATAGATTTTAAGGTACTGGATGATTCACAAAAACCCGTGCTGTGGCAGGACTGTGCCGACTGCGATAAACTGGATGTGTGTAAGCAGGTGCCTATGGTACTGGAATTGAGGTGATAAGATGTTAACGCTGGGACTGGTGAATACTTATGACAGGATCAAGGTACTGGACGCACATTACCGCTCCATAGCCAGGGCGGCACCCATTGCCTACAGTTACGGGTTTGCGCTGGCATTGTTCGATTATCCATTCAAGATGGATGCAGGGGAACTGTGCGATTTCGTGGCAGACAAGACCACTATCGGCAGGTCAGGCAAGTACCTGCATGAGATGCTGGAACACAACCAGTTCTTCGTGTTCGACCTGCCCAAAAAAGGATTCCAGCCCCAGTTCGGTGTGCCAGTGGTGACCACCTCAGGCCCTGGCCTGAAGAAGGCTATCACCCCGGCAGCACTGGCGGATGAAATAATAAGGGGCGGGTCGTACCTGCTGCTGGTGGGGTTGGGGCATAAGGGGCTGCCTCGGGAGCTGTTCGGGAGGGCACGGTATCATCTGGATATTACGGGGCAGGGTATTCCGCTTGAGACGTGCACAGCCATCGGGGCTGTGCCTGCTGTAATGGCGGCGCTGGTGGGGGGGCGAGGGGGAAATTAAAATTTAAATAAAAATCTTATTGCAAGAAAATGCTTCACATCAAAATGAAATAGCTGAATGTAGAGACTTAATGTAATCACGCGATGCACCATCACAAGAATTAGGAAACTATCAACAAGAACAACCACGCAGGTATAAATAAAATATTCCCGTCTTCCTTCAATATATCCTTTGTAACCACTATACCCCTAGTATCAAATTCTTCGCAGAACCTGACCAGCCCTTTCAGGTCGCGTTTACCAATCTCATTTGAGTACTTGACCTCAATGGGAACAATTTCATTCTTTAATGTGACCACCATATCCACTTCATTTCTTGACCTGTCTAGCCAGTAGAATACTTTAGGGAACAATTCGCGCTTTTTCAGGGAAAAAATATGTAAGAACACAAGGTTCTCTACGATCTTTGTTTTTTCCAGTTCGTCAATTTCCTTCATTAAAAGAGAATTACGAAGACCGCAATCCATAAAAAACAATTTTTTCTCTTTTCTTGTGGATGTTACCTGCTTTTTCGAATAAAAATAAGCAGTATATACTAAGAAACATTCCTCCAGATATGAGATATAATTCTTCACAGTATCCACCTTCACACCCAGCACCTGAGCAAAAGTGGAATAATTCATTCTCCTGGACATTACATCAGAAAGCAGGTCTGTCAGGTCACTCAATGTCCGCGGCTCTTTAATGTCTTTAAGGTCCAGTATATCCCTGCTGATGGTCAGGGTCTTATACTGCTTCAGTACTTCATAGGCTCTTTCCACATCCTTGATGTAAAAAACTTCAGGATACCCGCCCTTTATGATATATTCATCCAGTCTAATAAGTAGCTCCTGTTTATCCAGAATCAGACTGTCGTGTACTTTCTTGACATCACCATAATCCCTGAAGTCTGCACTAACTTCCCGGCAAGTAAATTCCGAAAAATTCAGGGGCAGTATCAGGTGAAAATTAATCCGCCCAAGCAGACTCTCCCCACTGCCCTTTAAAATCCGCAACGAAGATGAGCCCGAAACTATAAATTTTATCTTAAGTCCCAGGTCCTGCCAATACTTCAGCATGTTTCCCCAATCATCCAATTTGTGTATCTCATCCAGGAAGATATACACTTTACTGCTTAGCCTGTCTATTGGTTCCTTGACAATGGTATTTGAATAATCCCTGATAGTATTATCAAAACCATGCTGCATCTCCAGCCTGACCTTTGGGTTATCAAAGGAAATGAAAAAAATGTTTTTCTCACTGACCCCATTGCTGAGTAAATGGTCTATCAGGTCATACATCATCGTAGTTTTGCCAGTTCTCCTGGGTCCAAGCAGGCAGGTTACTTTATTTTCCTCAAGTTCTTCCAGCAAATTGCCAAATTCTTTACGTTTGAGCGTGCCCAATTTCGACTCGCTGACACTTTTAGTCTTCCACCATAAATTTTGGATTATAATTTCTTCATACATAATTCCAGTATAAAGTATGTATTATGCATTAATCTTTCCATTGTAAAGTAAATATTATACATTGATTTTACCATTATAAAGTGTATATTTACAATAAAATTACAATTACATAGACTGTGCTTATCAAGGGATAGTTATTCTTGGGTGAGTTCTTTAACCGGTTCCCTGTGTTCCCATTCTTTTGCAAGTTGTTCAACATCTATATCGGCGAGCTTTATTGACAGTTCGTTTAATAATTTGCCAGTAGGGCTTTGGGATTCGAATTTGTACAATTGGATCCTGCCCACCTTTTTTGTGGGGGTCATTATCTGGTAATGTAACAACTTATCTTTCATATCGAAGATAGTTGATTTTGAAACTTCTGAAGACTCTGCCAGTTCTGTTAGGTTGTATTCAAAATCTGAATGAAATACTAAAGTCTCGATTACTTTAATCTGTGGATGAGTGCCAAATATGGCCTGCATAGGGGTTTCTACCGGGATTTCCATGTTCTTACTCCAATGATTTTGCTGATTTTTATGAAGCACTCGTTGTAATACTTATTAGACTATTAAGTATATAAATTAAACTCAAAAGACTGAAAATCGTACTTTATAGTGTAAAACCGGAATATATTTATTACAATCCACACTGCAACAATAATATGGAAAAGTATCGGAAGGCAATTTTAGGGAAATTATATCGCCATAGATATATCGGTGGCAGACATACCAGTATAGATAATGTTCCTAAAGGTTTTCCAAAGAGTGAAACTAAAAATATCGAAAAAGCATTGAAATCATTGGTTAAAGAAGATTATATACTTCAAAAACCAACATCATACGGCACTGAAATTTGCCTTAATCCACGTAAGATCAAGGAAATCAGGAAAATCATTGATCCCAATGATGACTGATAAGCAGCACTGCCAATAAAATTAATAGTGGCGGGCTGCTTGAGACGTGTACTGCCATCGGGGCTGTGCCTGCGGCGCTGGTGGGGGACCAGGAGAATTAAAAAATCAATTGATCCTTCGGATGCATGCGTTTACAAAATTTACAGGAATTGCTGGCAAAGGTATTGTTCTATACAAACAGGTTTTTATGGTTGTACTACCTCAATTGCTAATTAAAGGATTGATATTATGCCAGTAGAAGTATTTTTCAGGTCAGCCGAAGACGTAGGAGCGAAAAACAACCAGCTTGATCAGGTAAAAGAATTGTTCCTGAAAATATCCCCGGTTAAGGAAGGCGACATCGTAGCTGTCAAGATACACCCTGGAGAATATGGGAATACCACATATATCAGGCCAGTGCTGGTTCGCACAATTGTTGACCTGATAAGGGAAGCAGGTGGCATCCCCTTTGTCACCGACACCACAACACTGTACAAGGGTATGAAACTCAATGCTGCAGACCTGATATGGGCTGCGGCAATGAATGGTTTTACCCAGGCTGGTATGAATGCACCGTTCATTGTAGCGGATGGACTGCTCGGGGATGATGCTGTGAAAGTGGATTTAGAGGGGTCTATACTGAAGGATATCACTGTGGCATCAGCCATCGCAAAGGCAAATGCCATGATAGTTTTATCCCATGGCAAGGGACACCCTGGCTCTGGCTTTGGAGGCGCTGTGAAGAACTTAGGGATGGGATGCCTGGATAAAGAAGGTAAAACTAAAGTTCATGAAGTAGGCAAGCCCGCCATTGACCTTGAAAAATGCACAGGATGCGGTGATTGTATTGATATTTGTGCATGGGATGCCCTAGTATTGGGAGATGCCCATGCCAGGGTTGACCGGAACCTGTGCAGGGGAGAATTGGCATGCATGGATTCGTGCCCGGAGGAGGCCATCATTGCACCGGATGGTGTTGATGTGGAAATGCAGAAGCTGCTGGGTGAGGCGGCACTTGGCCCCATCAAGTGCCTGTCAGGCAGGATAGGTTACATCAACTGGATTTATGACCTGACCCCTGGCTGTGATTGCTTCAATTTCTCTGCACCCCATTTTGCAGATGATGTAGGTATTACGGCATCAACCGATCCGGTGGCCATCGATGCAGCCACTGTGGATTTGATAAACGGGAAGATGGGGCATCATGGTAAAAGTATAACCGATGTTTGGGGAGTGAATCCGGTCGTACATCTAAAGTATGCTGAGCAGATCGGTTGCGGGAGCATGGAATATTCCCTGGCGGATTAAGTTTTCCACACACACTCCAAACTTATTACTATTATATCAGAACAATTCAAATATTCCAATCCCTGCCAGAATAAGTGTGCTCACCACAATCCCGGCTATCAGTACGCCCGTGAATATCGCAAGCAGGGCATGCCTGAATTCAATACCGAACACGAATGCAGCAGCACATCCTGTCCAGGCTCCAGTAACAGGCAGCGGCACTGCCACAAATAAAGTAAGTGCCAGCATACCATATTTCTCGAACCTTTCATTGTGCTTGTGGTGAGTACGGGTGAATAACCAGTTGAAAAAAATATCCCATATTTTCCAGCGTCGCAGGAAATCCGACACTGGCTCAAGGAATAATAAAAGCGGGATGACAGGTATCATATTACCAATCACAGCCAGGAAGTACGCTTCAGGGACAGCCATGCCATAACCGCCAACCCCGACCGGGGCAAGTGCAATGGTTAAGGCCCCCCTCAGTTCTGAAAACGGCATCATGGCAATGATAACAGTGGCTGCCCAGTCTGGAACCCAGGAAATAAGAGCAGCAATAGTGGCGCTAAGTGTCATTTCCTTTTCCAGCCAGGACGAAATAAGCAAGCAGTGCCTCTAATTGTATCCGTTCATTGGCACCTTCTGTCAGCCTGAAATCTATCTCGCCAATACGGTCCATCAATTTCACTTTCAGGATATCGGGAATGCTCTTGTCGAACATGGTCCTGTGTATCTGGACAATAATATCCTCGCCGGATAAGCCCTGATTGATAAGTAGAGTGTCCAGCTTGGTCCTTGCACCGATAAAGTCCCCGCCCAGTGCCAAATCTATAAGGCTGCCTATCTCCTCTGGTCTGGCAGTGGCAGTGATCTGGTAGATTGCTTCCATATCTATCTTCTTATCCAGCAATCCTGCTGCCTGGAGGGCGTTAATTGCTTTTCTCATATCACCCATGGAAACGTATTTTATGGCTTCCATGCCCTCGTCGTTGACTTCAAGTCCCTCGATCTTCGCGATATGGGCTATACGCTGCTGGATGGCTTCAAGTGAAATTGGGCCGAACCTATATACGGCACATCTGGACTGGATTGGGTCTATGATCTTTGATGAGTAATTGCATGAGAGAATGAACCGGCAGTTGCTGGTGTATTTCTCCATGGTGCGCCTTAGTGCGCTCTGGGCGTCAGAAGTAAGTGCATCGGCCTCATCAAGGAAAATGATCTTGAAATCTGCTTCGCCCAGTGGAGATGTGCGGGCAAAGTTCTTGATCTTGTTACGTACTACATCGATACCACGCTCATCACTGGCGTTTAGTTCGGTAAAATTATTTGTCCATGTGTCCCCGAACAGTTCTTTGGCAACAGCGATAGCTGAAGCCGTTTTGCCAACGCCGGGTGGGCCGGAGAACAGCAAGTGGGGCAAGTTGCGGGATTTCACGTATGACTGGAGGCGTTTTACTATTTCGTCCTGTCCAACCACATCTTCCAGGGTGTGTGGACGATATTTTTCAATCCATATCTCTTCTTTTATTTCCAGGACCTCCTTGTGGGATGGATGTATATATGATTTGATGGGTATAAGGTTTGTTAAAACATTTCATTTAATAACATATGTTCTTTATCAAGAAATTTAATGGACGTGTTGATCATGAGAATCTGGGACATCCCACCTGACAGATTTTGCCGGAATCACTTGCTTGGTGAGCACAGAGAACTCCATGCTGTTTGGTCTATCATCACCAATGGCAAGAAAGCATATGCCAACCACCCTGAGATTACGAGATGGAGGGGGAGGCTAAAAGCCCTGTATTTGAGGCATGAGGAACTTGTCAAAGAGATGAAGGCAAGAGGTTACAATCATTATACTCCACTTGACCCGGTACTTGCAACAGGCGAGGGAGTACAAAGAATTTTGGTTGTTCCTTATGACGAGCAGCTCAGGATTTTACAGGAAAAAGAGTGCGGATGCAAAGTTTAGCTGGTCTTCCCTCAAATATCATTCTTTTCAATATCTTCGACCGTATTTATGTTTAAAAATGTATTGAGTTTTGGGTCGAACTCCCTGATCTGATCCATTTCTATAAACACCATATCTTCCAGATCAAAGATCGGAGCCAGAATGAACCTTTCACCCTGTTCGATAGACTTTTCGGTCCTGGCCAGCATAGGTCCGGTACGATATACTGCATGCAGGGGTTCATATATTCCATCATCCCCTACCGGCAGTGCCCCATCATGTCCCTGAGTACTTTTTAACAGGAATTCTACAACTTCGATGTTGATAAAAGGCATATCACAGGCAACAACAAAAACATATTCACCACCAGCAGCTCCCAGTCCTTCAAGGATGCCGGCAAGGGGCCCCGCATCAACATATTCATCCACTACGACTACTCTACCTGTGGTATATTCTTCAAGGAGTTGCTTTTGCCAGTCATCCCTTACTGACACAATGATCTCATCCACCACTCCGTCAAGGATTTCGATGGTATGCTTGATGATCGGTTTACCATTTATGGGTATCAGGGCTTTTTCCTTATACCCGAGCCGCTTACCCCGGCCTCCGGCTAGTATTATTGCAGAATTATTGATCATATTTTAATGTACTCTGTTGGTACCTGGATTTGAGCCCAGTCAGGTCCAGCAGGTTTTTTATAATGCCATTGAAGACATCAGAGCTGTGCAGGATCACACCTGCATCGTGTCCGTTCATTTCATAAGCTTTATCACTTTCAGGGACATCAAACCTACTGATGTCCTGCCTGAATTCCTTGAGCCTCTCATTCCTGGATTCCCTTACATAAGGGCTGGATTTTGGGGTAATCCCGATAAGACTTAGTTCATACCTGAAACATGGCCTGTTCAACAGGCTTGTTAATGTGTATACTGCAACCGGGTACATGTACTCGGGATCCACATCCTTTAAACTATTCTCCAGTATCCGGTAGATGTCTGTTTCCTGTCCCTTGTGATTATATGAATATACCTTTGAAGGGGGAATTTCTTGTTCTACAAGGTAACCAGTGTCATATAACGCCCTAAGGTATCCGGTAATGATCAATCTGTGCTGGTCATATCCTTCTGATTTCAGTTCCCTTGATATGCTACTTATGGAAAGCTGGCGCTCCTTTAGCATATTTATGATTACATTAAAGAATTTCTCAGACATGTATGACAATTGGTATTGATAACAAACCTGATAAATACATTGGTAAATGAAACTCCCCACAGCAGAGCTGCAGGGTATAGACATAAAGATCAAAATGCTTATTTGATGGTTTCCGTCTCGATCATTTCAGGGTTACCTCCTCAAACATTCTAATTCCCGGGCATTCTCTCGATGCCCCGTACAGAACGAAGCGACATCCGTGGTTTAACCAGGAAATAGCCAACCTCATGCTCACGTGGCAACAGGAGTTATTCACATTTCAATCTGCGTGCCTGCTAAAAAACAGAACCTTATAATGTACGTGTTCGTATCAAAAATTCTTTTTCAAGTTTGGAGTGGGTTTCTTTGAATAATTTCCTGATCCTGGTTTCATCGCACAATTGTTCATTTTCACTGCATTCCCCTTTTGCTTTGCATTCCAATGCCAGCTCAATGGCCTTTTTTTCAAGATTCGGTAGGGTTTTTTCAAGTGTTTTTTTTAGCCATTTCTCATCGTTTATTATTCTTCCGGCAAACATAGAGGGCAGGACATCACTCTCTATTGATTCAAGCCTTTTCCTTGCAGAGATCATTACCATAAACTAATATATCAGTTTATCAGATAAAAATCTTAACATTATCTGCTGGATGTGACTGTCACAAATAAGCTCAGGGAAGTTCCGGTTGAAGATGGAAGTTGTGTGAGTAAGGTCTAAAAGTACGCAAAATAGATGTGATGTTGAAAAATTGGGTATGCCTGTGTAATTTGAGTAAACCATAATTTAATAGTAATTTATTTGATGAGCAATAGCTATACATTGTAACTAACCTAACATCCATAACCATGAAGCTGGAACTGCCATTTGGAAACACATCCGTATCATTCAATGTCCCTGATACGTACACGATAGAAACAGTAGTCCCAACTAAATCCCAAATAACTGCTAACTCCGGGACGATTATCTTAAAAGCACTGCAAAACCCGATCGGCAGGGGACACTTGAGTGAAATTGTGCAGCCCGGTGACAGGGTAGCCATTCTCGTCAGCGATACAACCCGGTCGGTGCCAACAGATATGTTATTACCTCCCTTGCTCAACAAATTACTGGCCGCCAATGTGGAAAAAGAGAATATCAGTATAATATTCGGCCTGGGTGTTCACCGGCACCAGACCAAAGAGGAGAAAATTAACATAGTAGGCCCGGATATCTACCGGGAATTCCAGTGTATCGACCACGATAGGAACCAGTGCGTCCATCTCGGCACCACTACAAGGGGGACACCTGTGGAAGTGTTTAGACCTGTGGCCGGTTCGGACATTGTTATTTGCACAGGCAATATAGAGCACCACTATTTTGCAGGATATACTGGCGGGTTAAAGGCAGTACTTCCGGGTGTCAGTTCAGGCAGGTCGATTGAAGCGAACCATGCACTGATGACAGAAGAAGGGACTACACCAGGGAACACGGACTGCCCGGTTCGTGCCGATCTTGAGGAAGCGGGAAATATCCTTGGTGTTGATTTTATACTGAATGTCATCCTTAACAGCGATAAGGAAATAATCGGTGCAATGGCAGGCCATCCTGTTAAGGCCCACAGGGCAGGGACTGTTATAGTGGATGCAATGTACAAGCATACAGTAGAACCCGCAGATATTGTGGTCGTATCACAGGGGGGGTGGCCCAAGGATATAGACCTGTTCCAGTCACATAAAGCACTTGAGCATGTTAAGTCCGCAGTGAAACCAGGTGGTGCCATCATCCTGGTCGCCCGGTGTAGTGAGGGACTGGGGAATGCCGTATTCGAGGAATGGATCAATGCAGTAGCGGGTCCAAAAGAGGCAATTGAGCGATTGAACAACGGTTTTTTCCAGGGCGGACATAAAGCTGCACTGGTTGCTAAATTGGCTCTAAAGTTTAAGTTATATCTTGTTTCAGACCTGCCGCCTGAAGTAGCAAGAAAAGCGTATTTCAAACCTGTATCCGGTGTACAGGAAGCATTTGATATGGCATCGGCAGATTACGAGCCCGACGCCCGGGTCCTGGTGGTACCGTACGGCGGGTCTACACTGGTCACAAGTAGCTCCTCGCTGTCACCCGGTTTTACTTGAGGATGCCGGTATGCCTGATGATATTTACTTCTATGAAAGGACCAAAGGCAGGACGGATGGAAGATACAGGTTCCTGTCTAATTTCTACAAAGCCATGATGATCATCGACAATAAGGAATATGCCACTGTTGAGCACTATTTCCAGTCAATGAAGCATGCAGGAACCGAGCTGGAAGAAAAAATCAGGCTGGCCTCCACCCCTGTAAAAGCCAGGAAACTTGCATGGACCAGGGAACTGCCACCCGATTGGTCCGAAATAAAAGAGGGGGTAATGCTTAAAGCACTGCGGGCCAAGTTCAGCCAAGATTCAAAACTTGGCGCTAAGCTCCTTGCTACAGGAAATGCCCGCTTGCATGAGGACTCGCCTACTGATATGTACTGGGGTGTGAAAGGGCTGGACAAAAGCGGCAAATTGCTGATGATTGTGAGGGGTGAACTACGTGAAGAAGTATCTAAAAAAGATTAAAAATGAAGGTGATGCTTGTAACAATAAGTATGATGAGACATTCAGTAAGATATGAAACGCTAAGGGGTTACAGAGAAATAACATAGCTAAATTGGAGCTTCAAGAACTTCAACAAATCTGCGTTCATCCACGGTTCCTTCTTTCTTCTCCCTGTACCTTTGATTTTTATAAAATGAAGGTTGAAATATTTAAGCAATGTGGTTTTGGGTATCCTTTTTTTTATAATCCGTGTCTGAAAAACTTATTGAACTGCATTCCATACGTCATCCGTTAAGAGAAATGTTATGAAATGGAACACGGATGACACTGATGACGCGGATACGCACGGATCAGGTTATCCGTGAAAATCCGTATGATCCGCGTCATCCGTGTTCGATTTAGTCTAGTGATCTCAAGTTCGCCCTGCTCCTTCCAGGGTGGAGATATGGGGTTGTTCCAATTCAATTTCTGGTCTTCCTTTAATATTTGACATTTCATTGTAAGATGTTTATTTAAACGTTGTGCGGGAGGCACTTTAGCAGGTGTCGGACCCTCGACGAAATATATTTGTAATGTTATTATACTCCGTTTTGCGTTCATTTGCAGTTCCCACCTTTAAATTCGTTACCTTATTTTTCGGTAACGCCTAAGTGGATACACACAGACAAAACAGGTTTTAAGATAAACGCTCAGAGGTCAACACCAAGAAATAGTAGCTGTGGATTTTCAGTCCATAAATGGTGTACCAATTTCGATCAACAATTCACCAAATATCATTTTTTCAATAACCTGTGCAACATAACGCCTACGCTGGTGCATCTGGATATCCTCATTCATCCTCAGTTCAGAGTCGATCTGGACGCGCAGCAATGCAAACCTGAACATCTTCTCATCTTTGATCTCCAGTTCATCCAGTTCCTCAATAATAAAAGGCAAACAGTAAGGATCGTCTATGGCTTTTGCAAGCAGTAGTACTTCGTCAGGAACAGTCCCTTGCTTAACAGATGCCTGTCCCAATAGTAATTGAAGCGTATCAACAGAAATTTCCCTTTCAACATCAGAACCCATCATCTTTCATCAACCTGGAACATATCTCCAGATCCTCTATTGTATTAACATTCACAGCCAGCCTGTGGTTGTCAAGTATATAGTTATAATCTTCCTGTTCCTCACGTATATTGTTGGCATCAAGGATATTTATTCCCGAAGGTACGATCAACTGTCCATCCTTGTTAAAAACCGTATCGGGACGCAGCCCATTCTTCCTGCAAATAGACAGCAGGCTGTAGACAGAAAGGGCAGGTTGTGGCACCTCATTGTATTGTAGTATTATTTCCTCGATCAGCCCGGAAGTGACCAGGGGCAGGTCGGCCATGACCATAAGCACCGGTCCTTTGATGCCTGCTTCCTCAACAGCAGCCATCATATCAGAAACATAACCAATTCCGGGAGTATTGATCACATGGATGTCAAGGCTGCAATCTTCAAGCCATTTCAGTGTATCAGGCCCGTTGGAAGAAGCTGCTACATATATCCTATCGACATGCCTGGCCCTGGCCAAAACATCAAGTACGTATTCGATGAGTTTCTTGCCATTGATCTCAAGCATGGGCTTCTCTATTGGCAGTTTCATCCGGCTGCCCCGTCCGCCTGCCATCACCAGGGCATCCAGGCTACCAGTCCTCCCGCATAAATAATTAATATAGTCCCAAAGGCCACCAGGCGCGCCAGTTCATTAGAAGTGCCGATACAATCCCCGTTTATTCCCCCGAAATGCCGGTTAGATATCACCACAACAACAACAGATGACAGCATTGCCATGACCAGTACAACAAGTCCTGCCACTCCCATTGCAACCGTGCAGATTGCTGCTGAAATAATAAAACTTACCAACAACTGTCCAAAACCGGTGTTATCTGCTATCACAGACCCCATGCCCTTGTGAATGGGCCGGCCCAGGCAGGCTGTTGTGATCATGGAGTGTTTGGATACCACTTCAGCCACAAGCAGGGATATGCCAATTCCATATCCCCAACTAGTGGTGATCTCAATTGCTGTAAGTGACTGGATGAGCACAAATAAAAATAAAAAATATAATACAATAAAAGCCACACCCCCCGTCCCAAGGGCCATGTCCTTTAATGCCCTGACCTTTTTCTCCCTGCTACCGTGGGCAGTGATACCATCCCCAAAATCAGACAGGGCGTCCAGGTGGTTGAAACCTGTAAAACAATAGATTGATATGATCATCAGTACTGAAAAAATACCGGGGTGGCCAGGAAGCAGGACCATTAATATTGTAGCTATTGCTCCCAGGATCAGGCCTATAAGTACCCCTGCCAAAGAGAAAAGGTATGTTCGTTCCTGGAGTTGCAGAAACCTGTTAGTTTTCCCTGCCGGTAATGTAGTTAAGAACCCAATAGCACCCAGTAGTCCGTCAAAAAGGTTCATACCTTAGCCCTTGTATACATGCTTGAGGATACTCCGCCTATAAGACCTGCTATCACATCGTCCATAAAGGGTCCAAGCTCTTTTATTATGCCAGGTTTGAGTTTGTCGAATCTCACATACTCGAACATGCCCTTATGTCCTGCTATGTATGTAGCTATGCTCATGCCCAGCACCTCGTCACATACTAAAAATGTAAGGTCCCTTTCATATGAGTCCCTGCTCAGGTTGGGCAGATCGCCTGCCTTGCCTGCCTGTTCAAGCAGTGTACCCGCATAGACCAGGATGCACAGATTGGGATCGCTTAAGGCCACGTCCAGTTCTTGTTTGAACACTATCTCAGCCTTCTCTTTTGTCTCGATCCCGGGATGGGGGACATAGAGTTCCATGGCTGCTAACAGGAGCATTTCTTCGGTTAGTCCCATTCCTGCAAGAATATCCTTTATATCACGGTCGAATGTGGTATCGATCACTTCAGGATCATCGCTTTTTTCTGCCACCGGGCTGTCTGAGAGTTTCATGTTAATCCACTTTGTATCCTGTTCATCTTATAAGGGTTCCCATCTGAATTAAAATATACTGCGTAATAATCAATAATATATTAACCGTAGATGAATGCTGATTAATGCAGATCTGCTGCATTGATCCGGTGAGCTTGAATGTGGTACTACGTAACTGGTAAGGTCCATAACATCGCTTGCACAAAAAGGCTCAACACATCGAGTACACCTCAAGTGCATATTAGGTTCATAACATCGTTTACACTTTTCTTATTCAGAACTTCTCTTCGAATCTTTTTATATTTTCACTGATTCTGTACTCATGAATCTTGATAAGACCCGCCTCTTCTGCATTCTTCTCCCGATAGTATACCCTTAATTGTTCCTGTTTTGTGTCGATAGTAGCCCAGACATATTCATAAGCCAACGATTCACTGACATCAAAGTCCTCATTCAGCACACTGATTGTTCCATCTCCCTTCACCTGTCGGATAAAGTGCACTTTTACCTCTGTGATTGGCAAACTATCCACACCGATCTTGATTTTCTTTGGGAGTTTGCGGTGCGGTATAGCCTCCAAATCAGTCTTCCGATACTTCCAGTCCTGGCGATTATTGTGCCGCATCAGGAAAGTTTTCGCCTCGCTCCGAATGTGTTCCGGATCGGTCCATTGTTCTCGTTCCCACAGCTTCTCCCCAAAATCCCCATTGAAGTCTTCTATTTTACCGTTTATCCATGACTTGCTTGGTGCAATAAACACGGGCTCGACGCCAAGATGGAAGCATAACCTCACGACACGGCTGAAATGCCTTGGATGTATTAAATCACCGATAAAAGAGGCGCCATTATCCATTTGAAGATAATTCTAAAGTCGCATTTTTAGTCCAGCACTCAAGTAAAAACTCGACCACGTTATCCATAGTCTGTCCTGCGTACTGCCGGATGTGTGCCTTGCTGCTAACAACATCAATCAAAATCAGGGGCGAGATCCTTCCATAGCCCTTGATATGTCGCGGTCCTACAAAGTCCATCTGGTGGAGATCGTTAGCTTTAGTAGGACTTAACAGAGTGTACCGTTTCTTGGACTTGCATCTGATGTATCGCTTCTTCTTTTGGACTATCAGGCCATTCCTTTTGATGATGCGTTTGATATTACTC
>Ga0255431_1069_pt1 | contig 19670 bp, 20 predicted proteins | sample ANMaggSeSYBR02J5_FD_182633 | JGI IMG/M metagenome (GOLD analysis project Ga0255431, IMG submission 182633) | Sediment cell enrichment communities from methane seep in Santa Monica Basin, California, United Staets - ANME aggregate JGI... | ecosystem: Environmental > Aquatic > Marine > Cold seeps >... | reverse complement strand
CATGGAAAACAGAATCTATAATTTTAATGCAGGACCTGCTGCTCTTCCTCTGAGCGTTCTTGAGGAGATAAGGGATTCGTTTTTAAATTACGGTGGATCAGGAATGTCTGTTACCGAGATCAGCCACAGATCGAAATGGTTTGATGACATAATTAATGATGCAGTAGCAAGAATAGAGCGCCTCTTAAAACTGGATGAACAATTTCATGTGCTTTTCATACAGGGGGGAGCCAGTATGCAATTTTGCATGATTCCCATGAATTTTCTTAAAAAAGGGACTGTAGCAGATTATGTTAATACAGGTACATGGTCAACCAAGGCAATAAAGGAAGCTGTAATTCTGGACAAAAAGGTTAATATCGTGGCATCTTCTGAGGATAAAAAGTTTTCATATATCCCACGCAATATCCAGTTCAACAGAGACAGTGTTTATGCCCACATCACATCGAACAACACAATAAAGGGAACCCAATGGACATCCTTTCCTGATACCGGCGATGTTCCGCTAATAGCGGATATGTCTTCCGATATTATGAGCAGGCAATTAGACATGAACAAATTCGGTCTGATATATGCGGGAGCCCAAAAAAATATCGGCCCCTCAGGAGTTTGCATGGTGATAATCAGGGATGATTTGCTGGAACTGGTGCAGGATAATCTGCCTTCCATGCTGGACTATACAACTTACTCTTCCAAAAATTCAATGTATAATACTCCTCCGTGTTTTGCTGTTTATACTATTCAGCTTGTTATGAAATGGCTTGAAGAAGATATTTGCGGACTTAAAAACATGGAGGCAATAAACCGTAAAAAGGCTGAGTCATTATACGCTGTTATTGATTCAAGTTCCTTCTATAAAGCTACGGCTGAGACTGATAGCCGTTCATTTATGAATGTAACTTTCCGCCTTCCAAACGAAGATATGGAAAAGCTATTTGTTCAGGAAGCACTTGAAAATGGCCTAGCTGGTCTTAAGGGGCATCGGTCGGTCGGAGGTTGCAGGGCATCTATATACAATGCCACGACTATCAAGGCAGTTGAGGCTTTGACCGACTTTATGAAGACGTTTGAAAAGAAAAACGGGTAGTTCATACAAAAGAATGCGGGCCAATAATTTTAATAAGTTATATATTATAACTCTACAGTCCAAAGTTTTGCGAAATTTCTAAACCCTAATTCGACAAGTCCTTGAAATTATTGATTATGATCTTTTAGATACCCCATCCGCTTGCGGTGGGGTAAAAATGCGGAAGAGGGGTTTGGTGTTATTTGCCGGTTTATTGTAACGATTTTGCTTCGATTCTATCACTACTAATTATTTAAGTGGGTCACGAGAACTTAGGACTGACGAGATGCGGAATTATGAATGAAAAAACCGAACGATAAATTGTTCATCTGAAAATGGCAGGAAAGTAGTCCGATAGTAACATTTGCTGCTAACCGGCAAATGAAAGATGCCATCTTCCTATGATATAAGATAAGGAGGAGAGAATCGTGGGAGCAACTCATGTAACAGTCACAATTCGAAACCCGGCTTTACCGGATAAAAGCTGGGAAGGACTTTTTTTAGTAGATACTGGTGCTGTAGATTCTCTTGTTCCAAGGGAACACCTTGAAAGCATCGGGCTTAAACCTAAAGCACAGAGAATTTACGAACTTGCTGATGGCAGTGAACTCAAGATGGATATAACAACTGCTGATATTGAATTTATGGGTGATCTTGTTGGTGGTACTATCATCTTTGGCAAGAAAGGTGTTGAGCCAATTCTTGGTGTCACCGCACTTGAATCTGTTGGAATTGAGGTGGACCCGCAAAATCAGCGTCTTAAAAGAATGCCGGCTACTCGTCTTAAACCAATCAAGAAAAAATCTGACAAATAAAATGCAACGGACAAAAAATGCTGAAACATTTTTCCCGTCGCTGAGGAATGCCAAAAATTCTAAATCCTTCCTATGCCGATGTTAAAGCTCAATATTTCTTTTCCTTCCACTATGTGTTTTTGTGGAGCGCATAATTCACCCACTATCGTCTTAAGATCAAAAACTATCACATATCCCTCATTGGCACGCTCGGTTAAAAGATATTTTCCGCACAGTTGATCAATCGCTTTGTTTAAGGCGCGATTCCCGTGTGAGCGATTTATCTTGGTTTCGATAATGTATTTATGGCCATGGTAGATCAAAAGAATATCCATTCTTCCCAGTCCGCTTGGCATTTCGTAACGAAGCTCTCCTTTTTTGCCTTCTACAAACTGATACAGCCAGGCTGTCAGCAAAAACTGTCCTGTTTTCTCGTATGGCTTCTGGCTTTTGTAAAAAGCGTTTACGCCGATTTGAATGATGTATTCCTCAAAATCAGAAAGGATGGCTTTCATGTTCAGAAGTCCGTCAGGTCTAATGTAGCCATTAACAGATACATCCACAATTGCCCCGGATTCCCGAAAAAAGGTCTTGGTAAACCTTTTCTTATAGATAGGGTTGCTCACCCGAATATGTTTTCCTTCTTCTTTAATCAAACCGTGTGTCAAAAGAAGGGACTGCTCCTCATCGCCAGGGATGTATTCAACTCCATCAAAAACAATGTTTATAAAAGTCTCTTTGTATTGTTTGGCCTTTTCAGTGATATTATCAAAATGACTGTTTTCTTCGTACAGAAGAATGTCTGTGGCTTTTTCCACATCCTCTGTGGTAATTGGTTCTGTGGTTTCCGGTTTTATGTCAACTGTCAGAATGGTACCCAGACGGTTTACCAGCCAGGGCTGGCCGGCTGTGTCATTAAATACTTTTTTTACTGCTTCTTCAGTAATGGGCCGGTTGGTTTCTTCTGTATACTGGCTATAGAGGTCACGGATATTTTTTAGGGTGAAGGGCGGAAATTTTACCTGGTCGGCAATATTAAAGGGGGAAACACCGCCTACAATCAGCTTGGTTATGTTGCGTATGCCCACCAGTCCCACAGAATAGAGCGCCTTGTCTTTGCGCTTTTTATATTTTTGATACAGTTCTCTCAAAGTAGTCAGGAAATTTTCTAATTCACCTACGGGAATGCCGTCAAACTCGTCTATGAAGATGACAATTTTCTTGAATTCGATTATACGGTTCAATTCCTCAAACAGCTCACTAAATGAGATATGATCGGTCAGGTTATGGGAATCCAGGTGAGCTCTTATAGTATTCAGTTTCCGGCAGTTTACAACATCCAGTCTGTTTATCAGTTGGTTGTATAGATCTTTTTGAATCAGTTGATAAAACCTTTGCTTATCAAGATTTTTGTATGTTTGGAAACTAAGAAGCAGGGCTACATAGGCAGGATCTTTTTCAAGAGCAGAGCAAAAGTCTTCAAAAAAGGTGGTTTTACCGCTTTGCCTCGGAGCAAATATGGAGAAATACCTTCCAAGGTCAACCATGGTTTTAATATCCTGATTGTCCATATTAGTAACATTTTCCAGAGGAACGTGATAGGATGCATCAGGGTCAACAACCCCTGATTTTTCAAAGTATCGTTTCGGTTTTTTGTAATTCATCATTTCTTTTCTTTCTCACCCGCAACTTTGTCCACGTTCCCTATCAAGTTGTTCTGCCTGAATACTTCATACATTACAACTGCTGCTGCAACAGAGGCATTCAGAGAATTTATTTTTTCTATCTGGGGTATTGAAATCAAAATATCACATTGTTTTTTGACAAGGCTGCGTATTCCTTTACCTTCTCCGCCAATAACAATGCCAAGTGAGCCTGAAAAATCACAGAAAAAAACGTCTTTATCCGCATTTTTGTCCATTCCGAAAATCCACAAGCCTTTATTTTTCAATATTTTTATTGTATTTACAATGTTTGTAACGCGTATAACATTAACATGCTCAAGCGCTCCGGCAGATACTTTGGAAACGGTCGGTGTAGGCAGGGCGGATCTGTCTTTTGTAATTATTACTCCGTCAACTCCGACACAAAGAGCTGTTCTGATTATAGAGCCGAGGTTATGCGGATCTACCACATTGTCTAACAATAAAAATAGCTGATTTACATCAGAATGTCTGGGTCTATCAACAATATCATTGAGCCCGACAAATGGATATGGACTTACCTTTGCGCCAATTCCATGATGCAGATCAGTTTTGGTTAAATATTTAAGCTGAGAACTTTGTAGTTTTTTAACAGATATCTTTCTGAACCCAGCTATTGCCAGCAATTTTTCAACTTGCTTTGATATCTTGTCTTTTGAAATATATATCTCAAAAAAATTTCTCCTGCCGGCTTTGAGAGCTTCAAAAACAGGATGAAAACCATATAGTATTTCTGTTTTCAAGTTGTTAACTGATGAATTTATAGTTGAGTAAATAAAAGTTTCCCTAATGAATTATTGTGCTATAATTTTAATGACTTAGGATTAAAATTGAAAATTGCCTATTGAAAATTGGTGGTACGCCTTCGGCGTGCTAATTGATAAGTCAAAGTTTTCTGAACCCTGTACGTCTAAAGTGAGCCATTATTCCGGTCTGTACGGTATTTCTTTATAATGGATATTAGATCATCTATAGCAACTGATAATTTATTATTGATAATTACATGGCGGTAAAAATCTTTGTTTTTCATCTCTTTTTCTGCACTATCAATACGTCTTGCAATGGTAAGCTTACTGTCAGTCCCTCTTGATTTGAGTCGTAATTTAAGGATATCTAATGAGGGCGGCATGATAAAGATAGTTATACTGTCATGGTATTGATCAAGAATCTGTAATGTGCCCTTAAAATCAATATCAAGGAGTATGTCATGCCCGGAGGCTAAAGCTTTATTAATAAATTCCGATGACGTGCCGTAATAATTACCATAAACTTCCGCCCACTCCGCCCATTCGCCTTTTTTTATTTTATTTTTAAAATCGCTTTCCGTTATAAAGTAATAGTTAATTCCATTTTGTTCTTCCTTTCTGGGCTTTCTTGTAGTGTATGATACCGAATAAAAGAGGTTCGGGATTATTCGATCAAGAACGGCTTTGCAAAGGGTCGTTTTTCCGGCTCCTGATGGTGCTGATATGATAAAAAGATTGCCATTGTAGCAAATCTTTTTTTTATGGTTTGAACAAGTCGAACTAATTTCTTGATCATTCATGACAATTTATTTTGAGTCCTTAACAATAGTATAACGCAGTGATATTGTTTCTGCCTGTATAGCTGAAAGTACAACATGATTACTGTCCATGATAATCATGGCACGGGCTTTACGCCCATGGGTTGCATCTACAAGACGATTATTATCTTTAGCTTCATTTCTAAGTCGTTTCATTGGAGCAGAATTTGGTTGTACAATGGCTACAACTCGATTAGCAATTACAGTACTCCCAAAACCAATATTCAACAGCTTGTGTTTCATATTTCTTTCCTTATTTACTGAGCCATTAGGAACGTGGACAAAATAACTTCTACAATTATGCGCCTGCTTGTGAAAATTATTTTGTCCACGTTTCTTATTCAATATTTTGTACTTGCTCTCGTATTTTTTCAAGCTCGGATTTAACGGCTACTATTATGTGAGATACATTCGAATTTCCTGCTTTCGCTCCCATTGTATTAAATTCCCTGCCGAATTCCTGAAGTAGAAAATTGAGTTTTCTACCAGCAGATTCCTCAGAATCCATAATAGACCGGAATTCTCTTATATGGCTTTCAACTCTTACTATTTCTTCAGAGATATCGCTTCTATCTGCAAAAAAAGCTGCTTCCTGTGCGATCCTTGCAGGGTCAATATCAATCATACCCTGGGTTAATGCATTTATACGTTCCTTCAGTCGTTCCTGGTAATGAGATAACAAATTCTCAGATTCCTTTTTGATTTGATCAAGACTTTTTTTTGTAAAATCAAGTCGATTGGTAAAATCCCTGCCAATAAAATCTCCTTCCTTTTTCCTCATGGCATTAAGGCTGTCAAGAGCAATACTTATACAGGTTTTCAATGTATCCCAGCAGGCATCCATATCTTTGCTGACCTCAACAGGTTTAATAATTCCACCTGTATTCACCATAAGGTCTAAGGAAATATCAGTGTTTATGTTGAACCTGTTTTTAAGTTTGGAAAGTACATTAATGTATGCCAATGCTTTAGGCTCATCTATATCAAAAGCATATGTGTCTTCAGAATCATCTATTATTTGTAGTTTAATTTCTATACGGCCTCGTAGTGCCTTATCAGAAATCATGCTTTTAATTTTATTTTCCAGGCAAAGATATTTATGAGGCACTCGCAGAGCTATATCAAGATATTTGCTGTTATAAGAGCGAATTTCTACGGAGACAGTTAATTTGTCTTTTGTGCTTTCCGAACTGGCATATGCAGTCATGCTTTTCATCATTTTCAGGTTCCATTAAATATTATTTTTTTGACAGGATTTACAGGATATTCAGGATTTGAAGTGAGCTAAAGCGACTATCTCCTGTTTTCTATCTCTTTTAAATCAGCAACATATTTATTTCGTACCATTTCAAGATAAGTAAGCATGCTTTTTTCAGTATAATCAGGGTAAGTCCATGATAGTTTTCTAAACGATCCTTTTTGATAGATCAAAGTAAGATCCGCATAGATACCCATACCGATATAAATTCTGTGTGCATAGTTTTTGCCGGTTGCGAGAACAAAACGTTCCTGAAGCATATAGCCTGGATCAATGTTGATTAGACGCTTATCGTTTTTTGAATATTTTTTTTCGATTTTGTTTGTAATAATTTTTATTTCCGGCAGAGAACTCTGTTCAACAAGAGATTTAAATGCAAAAACTCGTCTGAAAAGTGGAGAGCCCATTTCAGGTTCGTAATAACCGGTATAGTTAAAGTCCAGCCATGGACTAACCATATCAATAGAACCAATTTTTTCAACAAGTTCCGTTACAATCGGAACAATAAGACTCTTTTCCTTCATAAAGAGTCCTGCAACAAGTTTGGCCGGTTTAGGGCTTTGGGGTACACTCATTTTTCAAGAAGCTATGCTTTTTGCTTCATCAATGAGCATAATTGGGATATCATCTCTTATTTCATATAAAAGCTTACAGTTATCACATATAAGCCCGTCATTTGTATCGTTAATATATATATCACCTTTACACTTTGGACATGCAAGTATATTGAGAAGTTCTTCACTTAACGCCATAATTACTTTCCTTTTCTACCAGGTTCCAGGTCGCATGAAAAATTCACCAGCTAATGTCTTTTTCTATAGCTGTGCCTTTCTTTATAACTGCTTGAGGTTTACCGCTGTTATTTATTACAACATTTCCCTTAATCTTTATATTTTCCTCAAAAAGCACATCCCCGATTATTTTCAGAGATTCGCAGTCAATTAAAGAAGGAATGCCGTTTGCAAACCTTTTATTAAACATATCTATTTTTCCGTAATATCTTTGATCAAGATTTATCTTTATATTGTTATCATTTTGTTCTCTTTCAGGATTTACAATAAGCTGATTATCATCTGAAAATAAAAAGCAGTCAGAACGAACAGCTAAAAGTTCATTACATGTTTTAACAGGGAAAAAACGGGATCTGGGAACTTTAATTGCTGTTGCCTCTTCAATAATTGAGATTGCCGATCCCATTGCGGTTTCTATTTGATAAACAGGCGGGCTAAATTCATTCCTTGGATCTAAGTTTTTTGGGTTCATGATCATCGGAAGTTTAATTGTTCCCTGTTTTTCAATTAAACTCTTTAAAAATCTTAAATCAAGCCAGATGTTGTTTGTATTAAAATATTTATAATGACTTACATCCCTACACTTTTCAATCTCCCTTTTTGGACATTGAGCAGCTTCACGCAAAATTAAATGGCCGTTCTTATGTCTGGCCATATGTCCTCCTTTGAAATCAACGGGTATCCTTTCCGCGACCTCCATCATAAAAGGGAAACCTTTCTCGGAAAAAAATCCAAGGAGCGATTTGTCTATAGTAGCGACTAAATTATCTAAATTTGCAATAAACGCATATCGAATTCCTTCATCAAGCAGTTGCTGAAGTGTTCCGGACGTTAACAGTGCTGTATAAACATCTCCATGACCCGGTGGATTCCACTCAAGGTGCCGATTCTCCGGCCAGTTCGCAGGAGCAAGGTCATGACGTAAGATTTTGGGAAACTTATGCTGAAGGAATAATTTGGGAAGCCTGGATGGTTTAATCGTTGACAGAGCGGAAATTGTATCATAATGAGTACTGAAACTGTTCATAAAACACAGGTTGACATTGAATCTTTCCGCCTGCTTCAATATTATTTCAAGAAAAGTCCTGTCATTTTTTGCTCTTATCAGAGATTTGGGCTTTGCCAGGCCCATAGTTGTACCAAGACCACCGTTTAAAACTATCATAACGACATGTTTTAATGCTTTTTCACCGGCATCCGCATATTCAGATACATCTCTTGCATTCTCAATTTCATCTGAATTAACAGGTCTTATATCTTTGTCATAAATAAATCCTTTTTCCCCTGCAAAGACTTTTTCATAATAATATACAAACGTATCAATAACTATGGGCTTAATGCCCTCTTTTTTCATTTTTGATATAAAGGCCTGCAAATATTTTGGTTCACTCGGATTCTTCACAATAAATACCCCATCTGGGTTCAGGGTTCAGGGTTCAGTAGTTCATTGAAAAAACTGTAAACTGTAAACCGTTTTCTTATAACATCTAAATCGGTTCAATCCATCCAAAAGGATCTTTTGCCCTGCCATACTGTATGTCTGTGATTGCATTGTAAAACTTGCTTGCCATATGACCAACTTTACCGTTGTTTATGGTTAAAACCTTTTCGCCGTATTTTATTTCACCAACAGGCGAAATAACGGCTGCCGTACCTGATCCGAAAATTTCCTGAAGCTTTCCTGATTCGTGAGCATCAACAAACTCGTCAACACTAATCTTTCTCTCTGTAATTTTCAAATTCCATTTTTTCGCAAGAGAGATTACAGAATTTCTGGTAATGCCCGGGAGTATACTTCCGCTTAACTCGGGCGTAATAATTTCATCGTTTATGACAAAAAATATGTTCATAGATCCCACTTCTTCCACATAGTTATGCTCAATTCCGTCAAGCCATAGAACCTGTGTATATCCATTTTTACTGGCTTCTTCACCGGCATAAAGACTTGCTGCATAGTTCCCCGCTGTTTTGACATTACCAAGGCCGCCGCTCACAGCTCTAACATGGTTTTTTGTAACCCAGATTTTAACCGGATTAAAGCCTTCTTTATAATATGCGCCAACTGGTGAAAGAATAACAAACAAACGATATGTATGAGAGGCTCGAACACCCAGAAACGGATCCATAGCAATAATTGTCGGTCGTATGTAGAGAGAAGTTCCTGTTGCGCTCGGGACCCAGTTCTTTTCAATATTCAGCAACTGTTTCAGGGCAAAAAAAATAAAGTCTTCATCAACTACGGGAATGCAGAGAGCTTGCGCAGATATATTAAGTCTCTTAAAATTATCTGTCGGTCTAAAAAGCTGGATAATGCCTGATTCTGTTTTGAATGCCTTGAGTCCTTCAAAAATAGACTGACCATAATGAAGAACCATTGTAGCCGGATCCATCATGATGGTTGTGTATGGCTCTATGCGAGGATTATGCCATCCTTGTTCTACATTATAATCCATATTAAACATATGGTCTGTAAATATTGACCCAAAACCAAGATTGGAATCATCCGGCCGCTGTTTCAATTTATCAGATTTTGTAATGGTTATTTGCATTTAATTCTCCTCAAATAAATTCCATAGCATAAGACCGGTTTTATAATCATAAGCTCTTTCAAGCGGCTTTCCTTTTAATTCCTGAAGGTTGATTTCCCCTGCAAAAATAATTGTCTCTGAAAAAAGATGCCCTCCAATGATTTTATCTTTCTCATCACTTAAAACAATGTGAGCATGTACAACTGGACTACCTTTTTTTATTGAGACGTTACCGGTACATGATATAATTTCAAAAGGAGCTTCTTCATTGGAAATTACATAAACTTGTTGCTTTTGATCATAACATCCTAAAGTAACGGATGAAACAGAACCAATAACTGAAAAAACGGCCATCCGGATTGATGCTTCTTTACAAAAATCCTCAACAGAGGTTATCAAATCCTTGCCATACGGAAGTGACCCTAAAAAAAAACGCTCGGGTTTAAATTCAGAGCAAGATAAATTCATTATGCAAACAAGAGGTTAAGTATGATTAAAAGATTTTTGCTTATTTTTATTCTTTAACATATAAGAATATTTCCGATTTAAATCAAGGAATAAGTTTTTAACAAAAGCTGATCTATTGACATCGTTTTTTTATTCGGATAGGAAAGACCGAAATAACTTCCACGTTCCTAAATGCATGAAAGGGAAAAATAATATGAATGAATTAAACGATGTGCCCGGTATCGAACCGGTTAGATTTGGCCTTAACGACAAATTTAAATTTGAATGCCATAAGGACGTAAAATGTTTTACTAAATGTTGCAGGGGTATTAACATTAATCTTACCCCTTATGATATTATCAGGCTAAAAAATCGTCTTCAGCTTTCATCTGAAGAATTCCTGGCAATCTACACTGAACCGCAGCTTTTAGAAAAAACAGATCTCCCAGTTGTAACTTTAAAGCTGATGGACGATGATGAAAAATCATGTCCTTTTGTAAGGGATGATGGATGCATAATTTATGAGGACAGACCCACTACATGCCGTTACTATCCACTTGGAGTTGCCTCACTAAGTCACAAAGAAGGAGCCGATGATGACAAGGATTTCTATTTTTTTGTTCATGAACCTCACTGCCATGGCTTTGAAGAGGAAAAAGAGTGGACTATACGCGAATGGCGTAAAAATCAGGGTGTTGACATCCATGATGAAATTAATGCGGGTTGGACAGACCTGCTTGTTAGAAAGAGATCTTTTCCAAAAAATGTAATGCTTACTGAACAAAGCAAAACAATATTTTTCCTGGTCAGTTACAATATTGACAAGTTCAAACAGTTTGTTTTTGAAAGTTCATTTCTTAAGCGCTACGATATAAAACAAGAAACTCTTGAAAAAATAAAGAAAGATGAAATCGCTCTATTAGAATTCGGAATCAAGTGGTTGAAATGGCTCATGTTTAAAGACGGTGATTTCAAAATAATTGAAAAGAAAACTGATTGATATTGGTCAAATTGAAACATGGTCGAGTAGTTGACTACTCGACCATGTTTTTAGTATTCTTCATAAAAAAGTCCTTCACAGCTTGAAAGATCTTTTAAACGAGTCTCAATATCTATACCAAAGAAATCCGCTACCGGTTGGAATATTTCAGGGTTATCGGTCTGAACTTTTCGTGCCGCTTTAATAACTTTAACAAGACCATTTTTTGTCATTTTTCCCAAAGGCTTTCTGCATTCTCCGGAGGTCATACCAAGAATAGCCATGAGCACCTTTAAAGCCAGAGGATTCCTCGCCCTGAACACTACTTCTCCATAAAGCGTAATTTCCTTAGTTTTAACAGTAACTATTTCAAAAAGCGGTTTTAGTGCCGATAACAGTCTTCTGGCCTCGGCCTGGTTTCCCTGCTTAAGAAAGTTAACCATTTCAGTAACAGCTTTGGGGGCAATATTTGAAACAACTGAAATAACTCCTGCTGCTTTTATCTGCGGATCAACCATCATATCATATGTCATTCCGTCATCACCTGATAAAATGGTAAAATCATCTCCGCAACAAGCTCTGGTATGTCTCATATTTTCTATATTGCCTGTAGCTTCTTTGACGGTATTGACATTTTTAAACTCCTTGTTAAGGAAAGCCAGGTCTTCCGGCAACAACTGTGTACCCGTCCTTCCGGGAATTACATAAGGAATAATCTCAACATCAGGGAAGGCTCTAGCAACCGGTCCAATATACTCTTTGCGTATTTCAAGAGAGCTTGGACCATTATAATATGGATCTACGAGTAATACAGCATCAACGTCAACATCAACAGCGTGCCTCGTTGCGGCAATAGTTTCGTTGGTATTGTTACTTCCGGTGCCTGCTATGCAACCGCATTTACCCTTTGTTTTTTTTGTAACATTCTCTATAATTTTGTTATGTTCATCCCATGTTAAAGAGGGGCTTTCGCCTGTTGTTCCGACAGCCAAAATTCCCGTTATACCGTTTTTTATCTGAAAATTCACAAGGTTATCAAGATTTTCATAATCAACGAAAAAATTATTAAATGGCGTTATAAGTGCTGTGAAACATCCTGTTATCATAAGAACCTCCTTGTTGAAGAGAAGAAATAATTTACCAAATTTAACTCTATAACATAAAAAAGCTATATAAAATATATAATGGTGTCAAGGGGAAAAATTTAATTTTCTCAGGGCTCACAGGGCTCACGCAAAAAAAATTAGCAAAGATGAACTTGACTTAAATATGTTTTTCTGTTTTTATTTGATAATATTAACGAATTTATACAAAATAAAATTTGTTTGCTTTGTGACACCATAATTTACAATTTACAAACTCTTAAGGAATATATCATGCCAAAAGCAAAAAATGTCGAAGAATATATTGCAACGCAACTAACCGGCATAGCTGCAAATCCGGATTGCGGATCATCTCACTATAACCTTGCAGTAGGCCTGATGGGTCAGAAAAAATACAATGAAGCTGAGAAGGAATTGCATGCCGCAATAGATTGCAGCCCAAGCCTTGCTGAAGCATACGTACAGCTTGGAGGAATCTGCCTGCAGCGTGGTGACCTGGACGGTTGTCTTGGATACAACATACAGGCAACAAAGGCAAGAGCCGGTTTTTTCGAAGGTTATGGCAACATAGGATTTGTTCATCTTCAAAGAGGAGAGGCGGAAGAAGCTATTACAGCCCTTAAAAAAGCTATCTCTTTCAATTCCAGGTTTATTCAGGCTCATTCAACATTGGCCAGCGCCTATTTGATGTCAGGCCTGATTGATGAAAGCATAGAAGCCAATTTAAAAGTAATTAAGCTTGATCCTAATTTTGCAGTTGCTTACAATAATTTAGCAATAGCGTATTTAGAAAAAGGTGAATATGATAAAGCCGTTGAAGATTGCGATAAAGCGATTAAACTCGGTTATGAAGTTGCACCGGAAATTCTAAAAGAAATTGAAAACCATAGATAAGGAACGTGGACGAATTAACTTCCACAAGCAGGCACATAGATTTGGGAAGTTATTTCGTCCAAATTTCTGATATCGGAATATGAATATTGTGCCGCAATTTTTTTGAGCTAAATAATAACAATGCCCCATAGAACTCAATTCAAGCACTATCTTCAACACAAAAAAAACCTTCTTGATGAAAACAGCGACATCTGGTCTTTACCAATTCCATTGAGCAGGGAAAAGTCGCAGAAAGCTGACGAAATTTCCTTAACTTATGGAGGTTATTTTTATGCTGTCCGCTCTTTTTTGAAAAAAGACGAATTTAAATCAATTACTTCTGCTATCTCTCAACGCTTAAATCGGGATATACCTTCCGATAAAATAGAAGAAATTCGTATCTATCTGGAAAAACACGGAGAATTTTACCATCCGGCAAGAATTGAAACCTTTATTAACGGATCATGCTACCTCTTTGTATTAAATGTTGCGATATCAAGTGCAGGCAAAGGTTTTATTAAAAGAGAGTTCGAGATTCTAAATAAACTTAATAATGAGTTTTTGTTTTCATTTATTCCAAAAGTTTATAGTTGGGGTGAAATATGTATAAAAAATAAAAACGTTGAAATCAGCATGTTTTTGGGGGAATGGTTCGACGGTTTTAATGAATTTCATATTTCCCGAAATAAATACAAACAAGATAGAACGGATTCAAGTACAAAAATAGTTGTATGGGACCATGAAAAAGGAAATTTTTTTCTTTCAGATGATGAAATTCTGGAACTATACAGCGAGGTAGCCATGATTTTGACCTGCTACTATAATGCTGAGACTTTTGAGCAAATATTTCCATGGCATCATGCGGCAGGTGATTTTGTCATAAAACTTCAAAAAAACAATGTGAAATTGAAGCTCATTACAGTCAGGCAGTACGCACCCATGATTAAGAATAAAAAAGAAGACAAAAATCACAGCGATCTATCTTTGATCCTTGAAGCCATGCTTATCTTTTTTCTTAATCTTTCAATAAGGACCCGCCTTGACAGGCTTGATGGCGTTGGAGAAACAGTCTGGTCTGATAATATTGCCGTTAAGGGAACAATAAAAGGTTTTTTAAACGGTTTATCCAAAATATCTTCTAAAAATTTAATTCCTGATGCTCTTGCCGCTGATTTTATAAATTATATTTCATGTTTTACAAAAACGGATTTGCTGGAATTATGTAATTCCATAGTTAATACATATAATCCAATGGCTCCGGATATACCTGTAATCAAACAAAACCTGACAGATCATGTTGATCTGCTTTATAATTCAATAAATAAATTATCCAACTTATAACCTTACATTCCTTTTTTGTTGACAAAAAACAAGATTAATTATATATTCACAAAATTAAATGGATTATTTATATCTTTCACAAGAATAAATGTATAAAATCAATAAGATATCAAAAAAAATTGCGTCGAATTGAGAGGAGGTGACCGTAAGAGTCCCGCATGGGAAAGTAATTATTATTTATATATATATTATAGTCAGAATTGTTAATTATTACAACTAATGGAGGTAAGACTATGGCAAAACACGAAACTCCTATGATTGATCAGTTAGAGTCTGGTCCGTGGCCAAGCTTTGTATCTGATTTAAAGCAGGAGGCCGAATCAAGGGCAAATAATGTAAATGGTATAGATTACCAGATACCTCAGGATGTCTGTGATGATCTTCTGGGAGTGCTTGAGCTTTCATATAAACATGGAAGAACTCACTGGAAACACGGCGGAATAGTTGGTGTATTCGGCTACGGCGGTGGCGTTATCGGAAGATACTGCGATCAGCCTGAGATGTTTCCGGGCGTTGCTCATTTCCATACAATGCGCGTGAACCAGCCTTCAGGCAAATACTACACAACCAAATTTCTGAATGATCTTATGGATATCTGGGAACTGCGCGGAAGCGGTTTGACTAACTTTCACGGTGCTACCGGTGATATCGTTCTTCTCGGCACAACAACACCCCAGTTAGAAGAAGTCTTCTATGACATTACCCACAAAATGGACACAGACCTTGGCGGTTCCGGTTCAAACCTGCGAACTCCTTCCTGCTGTCTTGGAACTTCACGCTGTGAATTTGCCTGCTTTGACACACAGGCGATGTGCCATCACATGACCAATGAATATCAGGATGAGCTTCATCGTCCTGCTTTTCCATATAAGTTTAAATTCAAATTTGACGGATGCTCCAACTGCTGCGTTGCATCTATTGCGCGTTCAGACTTGTCCTTTATCGGGACATGGCGTGATGATATACGTATTGACCAGGAAGCGGTAAAGGCATATGTCGGCGGTGAAATTCCTCCAAACGCAGGAGCTCATTCCGGCCGCGATTGGGGTCCGTTTGATATCCAGAAAGAAGTTATTGATATTTGTCCAACAAACTGCATGCGATATGAAAATGGAAAACTTGAGATCAACACCAAAGAGTGTACCAGATGTATGCATTGTATTAATGTAATGCCCAGAGCCCTCAGGCCAGGCTTGGATAAAGGCGCATCAATATGTGCCGGCGCCAAAGCCCCGATTCTCGATGGTGCACAGATGGGTTCTTTGCTTATTCCTTTTATCAAGATTGAAGAGCCTTACGATGAGATCAAAGAGAATGTAATTGAACCAATCTGGGAATGGTGGATGGAAGAAGGCAAGAACCGCGAGCGTCTTGGCGAATTAATCAGACGTCAGAGTTTTCAGAAGCTGCTTGAAGTAACAAAAATTAAAGCAGTAGCTCAGCATGTTCAAGAGCCGCGTTCTAATCCGTATGTATTCTGGAAAGAAGAGGAAGTTCCGGGTGGATGGACACGAGATGTCGACGAATTTAGAAAATATCACCAGAGATAGGGGGAGGAATACCATGGCATTTATATCTTCAGGTTACAATCCTGACAAACCGATGTCAGACAGAATAACCGACATCGGTCCACAAAAGTTTGATCAATTTTACCCTCCGGTTATTGCGGCAAATAAGGGTAAATGGCTGTATCATGAAATCTTGGAACCAGGCATTCTGGTGCATGTTTCAGAAACAGGTGACGAAGTTTATACAATAAGAGTAGGCGGTTGTCGTTTCATGAGCGTAACACATGTTCGTGAAATGTGCGCAATAGCTGATAAACACTGCGACGGATATCTCAGGTTTACTACGAGAAACAACATTGAATTCATGGTGGACAGCAAAGAAAAAGTTGAGCCTTTAAAACAAGATCTTGCCGGCAGAAAATTTGCAGGTGGAAGTCAAAAATTCCCCATTGGAGGTACCGGTGCTGGAGTTACCAACATCGTGCACACCCAGGGATGGATTCACTGCCATACACCGGCAACTGATGCATCAGGCACAGTAAAAGCAACCATGGATGCTCTTTTTGACCAGTTTACAGACATGAAATTGCCTGCCAAAGTACGTGTTTCCATGGCTTGCTGTCTTAACATGTGCGGTGCTGTTCACTGCTCGGATATAGCAATTCTCGGCTATCACCGCAAACCGCCAATGATTGACACTGAATATATTGACAAAATGTGCGAACTTCCTCTTGCTGTAGCTGCATGTCCTACCGCAGCAATCAAACCGGCCAAAGTCGAGTTTAAAGGAAAGAAGCTAAACAGTGTTTCAGTTAAAAACGAAAGATGTATGTACTGCGGCAACTGCTACACAATGTGCCCGTCAATGCCTCTTGCAGATACAGAAGGCGATGGAATCGTTCTCATGGCAGGTGGCAAGATTTCCAACAGAATTTCCATGCCGAAGTTTTCAAAGGTCGTTGTAGCATTTATTCCTAATGAACAGCCTCGCTGGCCAACCATGACCGAAACAATCAAGAGAATGGTTGATGCTTATTCAAATGATGCCAATAAGTACGAGCGGATGGGTGACTGGGCAGAGAGAATTGGCTGGGAAAGATTTTTTGATAAATGTGGGCTTGAATTTACACATCATCTCATTGATGATTTCCGTGATGCCGCATATTATACATGGCGTCAGTCAACTCAATTCAAGTTCTAACAGTTTTTAAAAATTACCTAATTAATAATTAACCGGAGGCAAACGTCAGGTTTGCCTCCGGTATAAATTTTTATTATGAGGCATAATAATGGGTCTAACAATAGATGAACAAGGAGCACGAGATACTATTGTAGAAAATCTTAAGAAAAAAAAGGGTAAGTCAAAATTTTATCTTAAAGATTTCTATAAAATGTTTCCCGACGAAAAAGTCAGAGAGGTTAAAAAACTCGTTAATAAAATGGTTCAAGAAGAAACTCTTGAATACTGGTCCAGCGGCAGCACGACTTTAATCGGGCTCAAAGGAGTTGGCAAACAGGCGGCCAGCGAAGATGAAGCATAATAATAAGATTATAATTTAATGCAGCATGACGGTAACGGTAAAGGTTTTCCAGGAATTGTTATTGCAGCTCTGCGAGGCGGATCAGGGAAAACCATACTTTCAATAGGAATAATTGCTGCATGGAAAAGTCTTAAAAAAAATGTTGCTCCCTTTAAAAAAGGTCCGGATTATATAGATGCCGGCTGGCTTGCTATGGCAGCCGGCCGGCCCTGCTATAATCTTGATACCTTCCTTATAGAAGAAAAGCAAATCCTCAATTCATTTTATACCCACACATTAAAAAGCGATATAGCGGTAATAGAAGGCAATCGCGGACTTTATGATGGCTTAAATATCGAAGGAAACACAAGCACTGCCGAGCTTGCAAAACTTCTTAATCTTCCTGTCATTTTGTGTCTGGATTGCACAAAAAGCACACGAACCATGGCCGCGGTTGTATTGGGCTGCATCAAATTTGATTCCACTGTAACAATTAAAGGTGTAATATTAAATCGTGTTGCAGGTCCGAGGCATGAAAACATTGTTCGTAAAAGCATTGAAAATTACTGTGGAATACCGATTCTCGGCGCTGTACCCAAACTTGGCAAGCAAAATTTTCCTGAACGGCACATGGGGCTTATTCCCACCCCTGAACATGGATGGGCAAATGATTCAATAAATGCTGCTCTTAAAATGGCAAAAAGCTATATTGATCTCGACTCTTTGATCGAAATTGCCAATGATATATCCCTCAAGAAGCCGGAAGAAATAATTTCCGAAAATCTGCGTAATCTGCGGACAAAAAAACCGGAAAAACACAAAGACGGCTTTCCAGCTCCAAAGATAGGTATTATTAAAGATTCAGCTTTCCAGTTCTACTATCCTGAAAATATTGATGCACTTGTTGCAGCAGGTGCGGAAATAATATTTATAAGTCCTTTTACAACAAATAAAATACCTCCTGTTGATGCTCTCTATATTGGTGGCGGCTTTCCTGAAACCCATGCTGAAGAATTGTCGGAAAACAAACAATTCAGAACTGAGTTAAAATCGCTTGCCGAAGATGGTCTGCCGATATATGCAGAATGCGGAGGTTTAATGTATCTCGGAAAAGAACTTGTTCTGAATGACAAATCATATCCAATGGCAGGAGTTTTGCCCGTTGTATTCGGTCTTTCCAAAAAACCAAAAGGGCACGGCTACACAATCATTTCAGTTGAAAGAGAAAATAAGTATTTCAAGAAGGGAAGCGAAATCAGGGGCCACGAGTTTCACTATTCATACGTTATTGAGTGGAAAGGAAATGATAGGGATCTGGTTTTTAACATGAAAAAGGGAAATGGTTTTATTAATAAAAAAGATGGTGTTTGCTATAAAAATGTTCTTGCCACTTACACTCATATCCATGCATTAGGGACCCCCTCCTGGGCGGAATCCATGGTCAGCAATGCAATTTCCTGCAAAAAAACAGGGCAAACATTATAAATAATGTTTGCCCTGAATAATCAAATTGGAATAATCAAATTGGAACAATCAAATTACTTTTTAGGATGGCACTTTGCACAGGATGTAGGTGCTGATTTTGTGCCGCTTTTCTTATTGGCTTTCTTATGACAATCCTTGCAGTTTACATGTATGGCATAGGCATGATACTCCATCTTTTCCTTTGTTGAAAGCTTTGGAGCGCCTTTTTTAGCCCTTGGAGGTCTGCTCGCTTTGGTGTGACACTCAATGCAATTCTGAACCTCATCACCTATTTTCAGATCATTAAGCGGTTTATTGTCAGCATCATGATGACAGTCACCACAGACTGCATTGTATTCCTCAGCATGCTTCTTGTGTGTAAACTCGACTATCCCCTTCTTATGTTTAGCATAGCCTGCGTTTTTCATCGTAACTACATCTTCCACTTTGGTACCGGCATATAAAGATGCAGCAAGAAACAGGGAAGCAATTCCTGTAATAGCTATAATCAAATATTTTTTGCTCATATACCCTTTCACCTCCTTCATTTCTCAAAATTTATCAAATAAAAATCATTAACTAAAATAGTTTCTATCAACTAAAAAATATTTTGTCAACCACAAAGCAGCAATTCCAGCAATTCTAATTAGTGCCTGAACGAAAACTGTTAATTTTCCCAATTTCTGCGTCAGGCGCAAATTTTAATCCTCAAAATACCCCCCATGTATTCC
>Ga0255431_1068_pt1 | contig 19693 bp, 16 predicted proteins | sample ANMaggSeSYBR02J5_FD_182633 | JGI IMG/M metagenome (GOLD analysis project Ga0255431, IMG submission 182633) | Sediment cell enrichment communities from methane seep in Santa Monica Basin, California, United Staets - ANME aggregate JGI... | ecosystem: Environmental > Aquatic > Marine > Cold seeps >... | reverse complement strand
GCGGAAAGGCTAAGTTTATCTATAGCTGATTCCAGAAGGCTGCAGGATGCGTCATCAATTTTGCAATATTTTTTCATATGGCGAGAACTCATCTGGGCGTTGCAATATATTTTTGATCTTTCAAATCTTTGAGACTGAAGTTTGCGTGCCGCTGAAACCCGGCTTCTGATATTTTCAGATGACTCTGAATTGAATTTTTCCACAAGATTCCTGTATGGTACAGCAGGAACTTCCACGTGAATATCTATTCTGTCCATAAGAGGGCCTGAGATTTTTGATCTATACTTGTGTATTTGCTGATGCGAACACCTACATTCATGTTTGGGATCGGAAAAATAGCCGCACGCACATGGATTCATTGCAGCAACCAGCATAAAACTTGAAGGATAGGTAATTGTTGAAGAAGCGCGGGAAATAGTTACTGTTTGATCTTCTAACGGCTGTCGAAGAACTTCTAATACATGCTTTTTAAATTCAGGGAGTTCATCCAGAAAAAGTACTCCATTGTGCGCCAGGCTGACCTCTCCCGGTCTTGGAACCTGACCGCCGCCTATTAAACCCGCATCTGATATTGTATGATGAGGGGATCTGAATGGCCTTTTTGTAATAAGTGCCTGGCCTTTTGCCAACATTCCAACTACAGAGAATATTTTTGTGGTTTCAATAGATTCATCAAATGTTATTGGAGGCAGTATGCTGGCAAGGCGTTTTGCCAGCATGGTCTTGCCTGATCCCGGAGGTCCGATCATGATAAGATTGTGGCCACCTGCGGCTGCAACTTCCAAAGCCCTTTTTACATGTTCCTGGCCCTTTACCTCGGAAAAATCCACATCGAATTTGTTGTTTTTATCAAATATAGCCGAAACATCTGTTGTTTCGGCTGGAATTTTAGAAAAACCGCGGAAAAAATTTACTGCCTGCGATAGAGTTTCTACAGAATAAACTGCAATTCCTTTTACTACGGCTGCTTCCTTGCCATTATCGTAAGGAACAATTATCCCTTTATAGTTTGCTGCTTTTGCCGCTATAGCCATGGGAAGTGAGCCTTTTACAGCCTTAATACGACCATCCAGTGAGAGTTCGCCTAAAACGAGGTAGTCGGAAATAATTTTCTGGGGAATAATGTTTGTTGCAGCGAGTATTCCTAATGCTATAGGCAAATCAAAACCAGTCCCCTCTTTTTTAATATTTGCGGGTGCTAAATTGACAGTTATTCTGTCATCAGGAAAACCGAAGCCTGAATTGTTAACAGCGGATTTAACTCTCTCTTTGCTTTCTTTTACAGAAGCTTCAGGAAGTCCCACGGTTGTAAAAGTAGGCAGACCCGGCATTATATCAACCTCAACTTCAATCAGGTGTGCATCTATTCCGATAACAGCACTGCTTAAAACTTTTGCAAGCAATCGTTCCTCCTATTACTTTTTTATTGTTAAACCTAAATTGAGCGATTTTTGGTTTGATCTGCACTGATCTTTTCCCCAAAAATCGCTCAACTCAGGTTAAAATGATACAAAAAGAGGTGTTAATGAATAAATTTACGTGATATAGTTGTATAAACCTTATGGGTTATTTTTCAAGAAAATTTTAGGAGACAAGCTATAATTGATGCATTTTCTACAAAGAACAATTTCAAAGCTGGTAAGTTTTTCAGGCGTGGGTGTACACTCAGGGAAAAAAGTTAATCTGACAATTAAGCCGGCACCTGTTAATTATGGAATTAAATTTGTGAGGACAGATCTTCCGGATAAACCAGGTGTTTCCGCTCATTTTAATATGGTGGTGGATACAAGTCTTGCAACAGTTATAGGTTATAATGGTTTTATTGTTTCAACGATAGAGCATCTTATGGCCAGTTTTGCCGGTTTTTCAATTGACAATGCAATAGTTGAGCTTGATGCCTATGAGGTTCCTATAATGGATGGAAGTGCCGGTCCTTTTATTTCACTTATAAAAGCCGCAGGAATAGAGGAACAGCCTGGCCCAAGATATTTCTTTGTTGTAAAGGAGCCTGTTGAACTTGAAAACGACGGAAAATTCGTTGGTGTGTATCCGGCATCAAAATTTAAAATCACATGTACAATATATTATGATCATCCGCTGATAAGAGAACAATCATATTCTATAGATATGTCGGATCAAGTTTTTGAAAAAGAAATATGCAGAGCCAGAACTTTCGGTTTTCTACAAGAAATTGAATATCTGAAAAAGTATGGCTTTGCGCGTGGAGGTTCGCTGGAGAATGTCATAGTCCTTGACAAAAAAAATATATTAAACAAAGATGGTTTACGCTTTCAAGATGAATTCGTAAGACATAAAATTCTCGACTGCATAGGCGATTTTTCTCTTCTTGGCATGCCGATTTTAGGCCATGTTATATTAAACAAATCCGGTCATTTTTTTAACCATGCTTTCCTGAAAAAATTTTTCAGAGACAAGAAATCATGGGAAGCACGCATAATTCATGATATAAATGACTTGCCTCGTCCACGTTCCTAATGGCTCGGCAAATTTATCCTTCCTTTTTATCTGCATTATGTTCCGTCCTTTGATTTACTGAGGGACTTTGAAACGAATTGGCATACAATAGATTTTATTTACTAGTCCCTAAGGGTTCGCACAAAAATAAGTTCGCAATTTTAAGTGTTGAGGCGCCCGTCTGGCAAGGCACGAAAGCGCAGGAATATCAGGATATTCCGAGCTTTCGCAACGCAACCAGGCCGGATGCATCGGCGCTTAAAATGTTAAGTTATTTTTGTGCGAGCCCTAAGCAGGCACATAGACTAAAGGCTGTAAGGGGAGCTGCAGCCGTTCCCTAATTATTATGAGTAAGAACAGATTTAAAAAGCTTAAAGCTTTTATTCCGGAAGATGAGCGAAAAAGGCGTAAAAGAGAAGTTATCCTGATTGTCGCCATAATTGCCGTTGTTGCAGTTTTGACTTTTGCTGAAACCAGGATTGTTCATTTTGGAGCTGATATCCCGATTTCAAACACAATCCTGATGTTTATTCTGATAAATATCAATTTGCTATTGCTTATCTTATTGATATTTCTTGTATTTAGAAATCTGGTAAAGCTGCTTTATGATAGAAAACGTAAAGTCATGGGAGCAAAGCTTCGCACAAGGCTTGTCGTTGCATTTATAGCTCTTACCCTTCTGCCAACCATTGTTCTGTTTTTCTTTTCGATCAATTTTATTACAACCAGCATTGAATTCTGGTTTAATGTGCCTGTCGAGCAAGCTCTTGAAAATTCACTGCTTGTTGGAAGAAGTGTTTATAAACATGCAGAGGAAAACAACCAGTTTTTTATGGAAAAAATATCATACCAAATTAAGACCAGGAATTTTTTAGCTCATAGAAATAGAAAATCTTTTTCCAAGTACATCCTGATAGTCCAGCGGGCATTCAATTTTCATGCCGTAGAAGTTTATAACATAAATTCAGAGCGAACTACATTTGCCATAGACCAGAGGCTTGAGGATGAACCTCTTAGTTTTATTTCAGCAGATAACTTCAGGAAAGACTTTGAGTCAAAAAAAGTAATATCAATTTTTGAAAACATTAATTCCGGTGAGTTAATAAGAACTATCGGAACTGTTCCTTTTGGAGTCAAACATGAAGAGGCTGAAGCTTTTGTTGTATTGACCATTCTTATTTCTTCGGATCTTGCAGAAAATATGGCTTCTATTTCAAGGGGTTTCGATGAATACCAGCAGATAAAATTATTAAAAAAGCCTATTCAGATTACCTATTACATAAATCTTTCAATAGTGGCGTTGCTTGTTGTCTTTTGTGCAGTATGGTTTGGTTTTTATCTGGCTAAGACAATTACAATACCGATTATGGAGCTTGCTGAAGGCACCCGAAAGGTTGCGGAGGGGGATTTAAGTGTAAACATAGCGGCTGTAGCTGATGATGAAATTGGAACTCTCGTTGATTCATTTAATAAAATGATCAAAGATCTCAGGATCAGCAGGGAACAACTGGAACTTTCTGCACGCATGCTTCGTGAGCAGAATACGGAAATTGAAGAAAGACGGCGGTATATGGAAATTGTTTTAAAGAATGTTTCTGCCGGTGTAATAACTCTCAGGGCCAATGGATTTGTTACCACAATTAACAAGTCGGCTGAAAAAATGCTGAATCTTAAGGCTGAGGATATATTAAACAAAAGTTATGAAAAGTTGTTAACAGGACAGTATATTAATCTTGCCATAGAAGTAATTGAAAATCTTACCAGTTCTCGGAAAGACCATGTCGAACTTCCTTTAAAGCTTACAATAGATGGAAGACCGCGGAGCTTTATGATGCATATTAATGAACTCAAAGATGATTCCGGACACCATGTTGGTATAGTTATGGTTTTTGATGATTTGACGGATCTGGAGAAAGCGCAGCGAATGATAGCATGGCGTGAAGTTGCTCGCAGAATTGCCCATGAGGTAAAAAATCCTTTAACTCCGATAACGCTTTCAGCTCAAAGACTTAAACGAAAATATTCAGAAAGGATAAATGAACCGATTTTTGATGAATGTACCAGGATGATAATTGATCATGTTGATATGATTCGAAATTTGGTAAATGAATTTGCTGCTTTTGCAAGATTCCCGACGGCAAATCCTGAAGCTTGTGAATTGCCGCCAATAATTGAAGAGACTGTAGCGCTTTACAAAGAAACTCATCAGAATATTAATTTCAAAATTATAATTTCAGATAAGATTCCGCGTATTAATCTTGATCGTCAGCAGATAAAACAAGCTATGATTAATCTGGTTGACAATGCAATTGTTGCAATTAAGAAACAGGGCAATATTACTATAACTTTGACCCATGATCCTATATTAAAGATGGTGAGAATAGAGGTAGCTGATGATGGGGCAGGTATTTCCGATGAAGATAAAACACGGCTTTTTGAACCTTATTTTTCGACAAAAAAGGCTGGAATGGGTTTAGGCCTGACAATTGTCAGCACGATAATTGCTGATCATAATGGCATGATACGCGTACAAGATAACCAGCCCAGGGGGGCTAAAATTGTAATAGAACTGCCGGTTTGAATAAAACCCTGAACCCTGAACCCTGAACCCTGAACCCTGTATTAAGGAGCTATGCTAAATGTTTCCATCTATTTTAATTGTTGATGACGAGCCTTCTATACTCCAATCTTTAAGCGGCCTGCTTGCGGATGAAGGCTTTGAGATTAAAACAGCCACAAATGGATATGAGGGATTAAAGATAATTGAAGAAGGATCTCCGGATCTTGTTCTGCTTGATATATGGATGCCTGGTATTGACGGGATTGAAACCTTAAAAGAGATAAAGAAAAATTATCCAACTATCCCGGTTATAATTATTACTGGTCACGGAACAATAGAAACAGCCGTAAAAGCAATAAAACTTGGAGCTTACGACTTGATAGAAAAGCCGCTTTCCATAGATAAAGTTATTGTTACAATTAACAATGCACTTAATTTCAGACGGCTTGAAGAAGAGAACAGGTATCTGCGAAAAAAAACGATTGAAAAAAATTCAATAACCGGTAATAGCCCTCGAACTAAGGTGCTGAAAAAACAGATAGCGCTTGTGGCTCCCACTGATACATGGATACTGATAACAGGTGAAAATGGTACAGGGAAGGAACTGGTAGCGAGAACTATACATCAGTTGAGTTCAAGGGTTGATCAGCCTCTTATAGATGTAACTTGTGCGGCAATTCCTGAGGAATTAATTGAGAGCGAACTCTTCGGCCATGAGAAAGGCGCTTTTTCAGGAGCAACCTCAAAGAAAAGAGGCAAATTCGAACTCGCTAACAACGGCACTTTATTTCTGGATGAAATAGGTGATATGAGCTTGAAAACTCAGGCTAAAATTCTTCGTGTTTTACAGGAGCAGCAATTTCAGCGAGTTGGAGGTGGTAGAATATTAAGTGTTAATGTAAGAGTAATAGCTGCCAGCAACAAGGATCTTGAACAAGAGATAGAAAAAGGTAATTTCAGAGAAGATCTTTATTACAGACTGAATGTGATACCAGTTGAAGTTCCTTCTTTAAGGGAGCGTTCTGAAGATATTCCTTTACTTGTTGCAACATTTTTTGCTGAATGTGCTAAACAAAATCGAAGTACAAAAAAAACCATGACAAAGGAAGCAATTGAACTAATGCATGCTTATTCATGGCCTGGAAATGTCAGAGAGCTGAAGAATCTTGTTGAGAGGCTGGCAATAATGGTAGAAAGGGATGTCGTAGATGTATCTGATGTACCGCCACCTTATCACCCTGAAACAATGGAAAAAACAAAGTCTTTCGAAAAACAGTTTTTTTTAATGGATGACTTAAAGGATGCTAAAGGGGCTTTTGAAAAAGCATTTATTCAAAGAAAACTTTTACAGAATAAGAATAATATTTCTAAAACGGCAAAAGCAATAGGTGTGAAACAGAGTTATCTTAATAAGAAAATGAAACAATTGTAATTCAACATGGCGACCACAAGGATCGCCCCTACTTTAGGCACTTATTTTAGGTTTAACTGAAGGAAAAAGTGACTTATCCGTATGCGGTAGAAACTTGGCGGCGCTGAATCTGTTCATAAATTCCTGATTTACGTTTAACTCAAGATAGGTTATTTTATCTCTGATAGCATCAATTTCATCTATGCAATCATTTGATGTAATTGCCATTGTTGCTCCGCCCAATGAACTGTTGCCCAGGGATTTGTAACTATCAATCGGCAGGTCGGGAAGCATTCCGATAGAAATGGCCGAGTTGGGATTGATATAAGAACCAAAGGTGCCTGCCACATAAAATGTAGAAAGACCTTTAAGTGACATTCCTACCGAAGAAGTAATAGTTTCAAGTATTGTATACATTGCTGCCTTAGATCTTATCAGGCTATCAATATCTGCCTGACTGATTATAAGGTCAGACCCTGTCCCTGATTTGCTTGCAGGCACTACGATGTAATATTTCATGCCATCTTTATCTTTCAGTCTGTTACTGCTGCACTTTGATGACACAAACTTACCGCGAATATCAATAATGCCATAAAGAAAGAAACAGGCAGCAAGGTCTATAAGTCCTGACCCGCATATTCCTTTAGGAGGCTTACCCCCTATTGTGTGAGCTTTAATGTTACAAGTAACGGGGTCAAATGTAATCCGATCAATAACTCCGGGACCAGCCAGCATTCCCATCCTGGTTACACCTCCTTCGAGGGCATGGACCTGCCGCACCCGCGCATGCTGCAAGCCAATGTTTATTACCGAGCAAGACTTCAGCATTTGTTCCAACGTCAACTAAAATAGATACATCTTCTTTTTTATTGATACCTGAGAAAAGAATACCTGCTATCAGATCGCCTCCAAAATAGCTGCCGACATTCGGGAATATAATAACTCTCGCAAGAGGATTAACATTAATATCCAATTCTTTCGCTTTAATAAGGCCGGGCTTGTTTACAACAGGAATATAAGGTTCTCGTATTATCCAATATGGATTGAGCCCCATAAAAAGATGAGTCATAGCAGTATTACCGGCTACGGAAACAGCGTATATATTATCCGGTTTGATATTGCATGAGCTGCACAATTTCTCAATCATTTGATTGAGACCGTCTATAATCAGTCTGTTTATCTTTTGCAGCCCTTCATCCTGATTAGAGTAATGTATTCTAGTTAATATATCAGGTCCAACAGCCATCTGGGGGTTGTCAAAGGTATGTTCAGCAAGAATTTGATTTGTTGAAAGGTCTATGATGCGTAGAACAACTGTTGTGGTGCCGAGGTCAACAGCCAGACCCGCAATTGGAATTGTATCTGTTGCGTTGGTAATACCTGCAAGAATCCATCTTGAGCGGTCTTTTAAAACAATACAGCGGACATTGTACTTCCATTTCCTGAGAAGAACAGGAAGCTTCCTTAATAAATAAAGGTCAATATCAACGGAATTTGTCCTGAGATAAGATTTTATGGCCTTTATCAGCCGTTCAGTATCTGCGGTATTATCTTGTAAAGAGGGTGGGATTAATGAAACGGTTTTTATCAGCATTCAGGCACTTAGGTGCGCGTAGGGCGCTAATTTAAGATACGTCGTCTATATACCATTCAGTTGGGTCAAGGAGAGAGTAGCCCATTTTCTTAAGTTTGCTTTTTACGCGACTCACATTTTTTGTTAAAAGGTATGGAAAGACTGCTCTCTTGCCTTCATCCCAGCATCTCGCTACAAGAACACTGCCAAAAGAAATATTTTCCTCGGTTATGACGTCAACAATTTTTTTCAACTGGCCTATTTTTTCTTCTACAATAATACATAATAAAGTTCCGGGTTCTTCTATACCGAGAACATTGATAAATGAGCGTAAAAGGTCACGAGTAGAGATGATGCCTTTAATTCTACCCTGTTCATCTACAACAGGGAATGCTCCAACGCGTGTTTTCTGCATAAGCATAAGGGCATCTTGAATGGTATATGACAAAGAAACAGTAAAGGGATCAATTATCATGATATCTTTAATCTTAAAGTCTAAAAGTTTTTCCCTTGCTTTTCCTGTATCGTAATCTTTTAACAGACTGCAAGGCAGAGCGCTTCTTATATCACGATCCGAGACAATTCCTATAATACGATTATCCTTAGCTACTATCGGAAGATGGCGTATACGGTGTTTGGCCATTTTATCTTTTGCTTCAAAAATATTGGCATCTTTGTCAATTGTGATGACATCCCTGGTCATTGATTGGCTGACAAACATTTTATCCTCCTATTTGTTTAAGGAACGTGGACAAAAGTTATTTCGTCCCCGTTCCTAATAGAATTTCAACATGATTTTTTGCCAGCTCCGGAAGGCGTTTAAGAGAATATCCTCCCTCCAGCACAGAAATTAATCTACCGTTAGAATAACTGCTTGCCATTTCGACTATTTTTTCCATTATCCAGGAAAAACCTTCTGTTGACAACTTGATATTTGACATATCATCATCAACATGAGCATCAAAACCCGCAGATGCAATAATAACTTCAGGCTTGAATGTTTTGAAAGCAACGAAGAGATTATTCTCAAACAATCTCTTGTATTCGCTGTCTCCCTGGTCCGGCAAAACAGGAGAGTTCAATGTAAATTCATAGCCGGGCCCTGATCCCTTTTCAAATTCCCGGCCGGTACCCGGGTATCCAAATGAGGGGTGCTGATGAATTGAATAATAAAATACAGATGGATCTTGTTCAAAAATATGTTGTGTTCCATTTCCATGATGGACATCAAAATCTACGATTCCGACCTTTTTTATATCCCATTCTTTTTGAAGATACCTTGCAGCAATTGCAACATTGTTGAAATAGCAGAAACCCATTGCTTTGTTAATTTCAGCATGATGTCCCGGTGGCCTTACAGCACAGAAGGCATTATCAATCTTGTTTTTCATGATCAGATCTATTGTATCAAGAATGCCTCCCACTGCAAGCAGAGCCGTATCATAAGTTTCCGGGCATATCTGATTATCCTGACTGTCGAATATCTTTTTTCCTGCCAGACAAGCTTCTTTAAACCGATTAATATAGTCTCTTTCATGCACAGTTTCTATCCATTTAAGATCTGCACTGCTTGCGCTGATCAAGGTTAGCATGGAAAGAAGATTTGCGTCTTTTATTCCGCTATAAATAGCTTTCAATCTTGCAGGAACCTCAGGATGGTATGGACCTGTATCATGAAGTAAATATTTTTTATCATATAAGAAGCCGGTTTTATTCATAATTGTTCCTTATGAACGTGGACGAAATAACTTCCCCAAGTAGGCGTACAGATTTGTGGAAGTTGTTTCGTCCACGTTCCTTACTTAATAATGTTATTAAATATTTTAAATGCTGCTTTAACTGCTTTATTGTCATCAGGCATTGTAATAGTAGGAATTCCAGTTAAATCATATTCGTAAAGTGTCCTGTCATCAGGAATTGTTCCCGCAAATTCGATGCCATTATCTTTAATCATATTAATTACAACATCAGATGGTTCTTCCTTTGTTTTGTTAATAATCAGATAGCTTTTTGAAACTCCTATATTCAGATCATTTGCAAGTTTATTAATTCTTATAGCTGCTTGAAGTCCGCGTCTTGATGTGTCGGAAAGAATAAGTAGAATATCAACATTTTTTGTTGTTAACCGACTTATATGTTCCATACCGGCTTCATTATCTATTACTATATAAGAATAGTTGCCTGTAAGCCGTTCAAGAAATCCTGTTAGAAGATTATTTGCAGCACAGTAACAACCTGACCCTTCAGGCTGCCCCATAACTATGAGATCATATCCTTCGGTTTCAACAATAGCCCGTTCAAGTTTCATTAATATGAATACGTCTTTGGTCATACCGCTGGGCACTTTCCCTTTTTTCATTTCTTCACGGGCATTTCCAAGTGTATCTGCAACTTCAAGGCCAAGCACCTCATTCAGGTTGGCATTAGAATCAGCATCTACTGCAAGTACAGGAATTTTCCCCTTGAGTACTAAATATTTTATCAACATGCCGGCTATTGTAGTTTTGCCTGTACCTCCTTTTCCGGCCAGAGCAATTAAAAAAGACATATAATAGTTATTTCTCCAAAGATATAGGTGGTTATGATTATAATTTTTAAATAATTATGCCAGGTTAACAAAACAGTCAAGTGTTTTAGGCAATATTCTTAGCCCTGAACAAGCTCCAGCGATTCTGATTTTGAAGATACATCCCCCTAAAGCCCAGTATAACCTGGACCATCGCCACCTTCAGGGCATGTCCAGGTTATATTCCTGAACGGATCTTTAATCTCGCAAGTTTTGCAGTGAAGGCAGTTGGCTGGATTAAGTTTAAGTCGTCTTTGAGAAGTCTTTTCATCGATTTCAATTTCGTAAACATCGCCAGGGCAGAATCTCGTACAGGGGCATTGATAATCCGTGTAGCATTGATTAACACATAAATTTTTGTCGTGAACTATAATATGGCATGGCTGATCCTCCCTGTGCATGGTTTTTGAAAGATAAACACCTGTAAGTTTATCTACATACAAAACACCATCAAAAACCTTTTTGTCCAAATTTTTTCCGGCACGCGCACTATTTTTTGCGATCTCTATTGTCTTGCAATCTTCTTCGATAGGCATATTGTCATATATACCCCGTCCTTTTGTGAGATGTTGAGCTCCAAGAAGTACAAATTTAAGCAAACCTTTTTTTGAAAGACCCTGTGAAAAATTTCTTCCTTCAAAAATTTCTTCCTTTGCCCAGCTTTTTTCAAATAATTCATGATAATGAGCGAGAGTCTTCTGAGTAAAACTGTTTTTTTCAATAGCTTTCATGATTGCTTCTGCTGCCAGCATGCCGGATTTCATTGATACATGAATTCCTTTAAGGCCCGGTGTATTGTGTATGGAAGCACAGCTTCCGACAAATACTCCACCATCAACAGATAGTCTCGGAATTGTAAAATATCCTCCCGTGGGAACAGTTCTTGCGCCTTGTTCTATTACTTTACCGTTCTTGATAATATCAGCTACAAAAGGATGCTGCTTGAATTTTATGAATTCCTCGTAAGGATCAAGCATTGCGTTTCTGTAAGATAGTCCTGTGAGAAAACCTATAGAAACCTTGTTGTCTTTCATTTCATATATAAATCCGCCCCCTGGAGTATTAAGGCCGAGTGGATAGCCGCAAGTATGAATATCGTTGTATTTTCCGGTTGTAAAATAATTTTTTTCAGGAAGCTGAATAACTTCTTTAATTCCGGTTTCAAAAACCTGCGGCATTTTTCCGGAAAAGATATCAAGCTTTTCTGCAATATCTCTGACAAGGCTTCCCTTTGAACCTTCTCCCAGAACAGTAACTTCAGCCAACAAATCTATTCCCGGTTCAAAATTACTTTTTTTGGCACCGTCCTTTCCAAGTCCTTTGTCGCCTGTTCGGACACCGGTTATTGTTTTTTGATCCAAGGCATAAAGAATCTTTTTTCCTGCAAAACCCGGAAATATATTTACCCCAAGTTCTTCGGCTATTCCGGCAAGCCACTTTGTAAATTTAGATAGACTGATGATAAAAAAATTTTTATTGTGCATGTATCTTGGGATAAAAGGTAGATGATAATGTTTATTCTTTGTCAGGAAGTAAAATCCGTCACCCCTTACAGTTTTTTCAACTGGACAGCCTTTTTTTAGAAAATCAGGTACAAGCTCTTTTAATGCAATTGGATTTAAGACAGCTCCGCTCAGGGCATTTGAGCCTATATCCGATCCTTTTTCAATGAGAGCTACCTCAAGGGTTATATCTTTTTCTTTTGCAATCTGCATCAACCTTATTGCGCCTGCAAGGTTTGCAGGACCGCCCCCAACAAAAAGTACATCAAAATTGATTTTTTCACGTTCGCTATTCATTTTTTCTCTTTCCTGAATTTACATTCAGAGAAATCTATGATCTTTTGGCCTGGATTCTTTACTCGCTTACAATCGCTCTGACTTTTGCCAGTGCATCTCTCGTTACGGTTTCCGGTGCTTTTTCCGTAAACTGAACGCCCCTTTCTGTAAAGTCAATCATTTTCACTTGCTGACACAACACAACGCCCTCAACCTTCTTTCCATTAAGTGGCACCTCAAAACCATGACCTCTAACCCTGCTTGTGATCGGTGCAACCATAGCAAGCATAACTTGTTTATTGAAAGGAGATGGAGAAAGAACAAGAGCAGGTCTTTTCCCCATTTGCTCATGCCCGGCTGCGGGATCAAAATTAGTCCACACAACATCGCCACGCTTTGGAATATACTTTTTTTTAACCACCATTACCAAACTTCCTTGCCGACAGGTTCAGCTTTGAGCCATTCTTGATCCTCTTGGGTGAGCTTCATTGATTCAGGCGTACACTGGCTAAGAAGTTCTTCAAGTTTATATTCCTTTTTTTTCTTAATAGGCGTGATAATGATTCTACCGTTAATTGCCTCAATATCAACATCCTGGTTAAGGTGCAAGTCGATGGATTTTACCACGGCTCTTGGAATCCTCGTTGCAAGACTGTTACCCCATTTTTTAATTGTCATGTGCATATTTAGCTCCTTGATAAAGCTTTAAGGAACGTGGACGAAACAACTTCCGCAACTATGCATCACAGCTTCAGGCCGCCTTTATTCGATCTTAAATCACAAACATATTGAAATAGCTCGCTATTCCATCAACTTTTGTGATCTGAGCCTATATTTGAGATTTGGGCAAATTCGACCCAAATCTGTGCGCCTACTTGTGGAAGTTATTTCGTCCACGTTCCTAAACATTCTATATGTTTTAAAAATAGCATTTTCAAACAAAAGAGTCAACATTGTTTATACATTTTATGGGTTGGAGTGCGAGGAGGAGTGTCCACAACAGGGTAGAGCAGGTGCCTTAAATTCCGTATTGACAATAAAGCAGCTATTCAGTATCTCGAACACAGACGTTTGTATGATACATCCACGCCTGGATGCAGTAAAATTCGTGGATATGGTCCGTTTGACCAATGATGCGTGGCTTACGGAGCGGGAAAAGATGATCAAAACCTGCAGCACAAAAAACTAGGCCATTTATATTCCCTCGAACAGAATTTGTGCGTTTTGCGAGAGGCGTTTTTGATTACTTCCCGGCGAAAGGAGGTGATGAATTTATGAAAAAAGAAGGGCAACAGCGATCGGGCAAGGCATTATTGATTGGCCTTTCAGCGGGTGTAGTTTTAACCATTGTAACTGTGCTGGCATCAGGTTTTATGGTTGAGACTACCAATACCGACACTTTCTGTATCACCTGTCATGCCATGGTACCATTTCAGATTTCCTGGCAGGAATCGGTTCATGGCGGTAAAAATCCTCAGGGCTTTGCAGCCCAGTGTGTTGATTGTCATTTGCCGCACTGTAATTTTGTCGAATATCTCACGACCAAGGCAATTACCGGTACCGGAGATGTGGTGCAGAACTTTACTTTTGAGCCGGAGTCCTTTGATTGGGGCGCAAATGCCGAAAACAACCGTTTGAAATTCACCTTTGACACCGCCTGTCGGCATTGCCATCATAATTTGACACCGCCCGGCATGAAACCAGGAGGATTTATTGCCCATAGGGCATATCAGCGCGGAGAGACAAAGAAAATGTGTGCCGAATGTCATCCCCATGTAGGGCACAAGGATATGATTGAAGTGGCAGAAAAATTTTTTAGGCAAGATATATAGCAAACAAAGGAGGCTGAATGAGACATTATTTTAACGGAATCAGCATAATATGTATTGCTGTCCTGTTTGGTGGAGTGCTGGCCGGCACATCTGTAGCAGAAACAAAAGATCCCAATATCGCTGATAAAAAGACACTGGTAATAAAGAGAGGTTACACAGAAGAGGCATCAAGCTGTATCGAATGTCATGCAAAGGAGACCCCAGGCATCATTGAATCCTGGAAGCTAGGCAAAATGGGTCATGCCGGGGTATCCTGTTATGACTGTCATGTGGTTGATAAAAAATCGCCCATGGCCAGCCAGTGTAAAGGAGTCAAAGGAACCAAAATCTTTATCTCTCCCATGGTTTCCTCAAAGACATGTTCCCGCTGTCATCCAGTGGAAGTTGAGCAATTCCTCAAAAGTGGTCATGCCGATCTTTCAAGAAACGCAGTATATGATACGGAAAAGGCGGGCGGAGTTTTGGTGAAATTGCAGTGGTATAACGAAGGCGCCGCCTTTATGGGCAATGAGAAAGGGTCGCCCAGCAATACCGCTCCACAAACATCCGGCTGTCAGATGTGCCATGGATCGGAAGTGCAGGTCGGCCCGGACAATAAACCCATAAAGAGTTCATGGCCTGCCGGGGTTGGGACCAAGTATCCTGACGGTTCTGTGGGTACCTGTACAGTATGTCATACCAGGCACAGGTTTTCCATTGCCGAAGCCAGAAAACCGGAGGCATGTGCGAGCTGCCATCTTGGCCCTGACCATCCTGATATTGAGATATATATAGAAAGCAAACATGGCCAGATGTTTCAGACCCAGGGAGAGCACTGGGAATGGGATAGCGCACCAGGTACTTGGCAGCCCGGTGATTACACTGCGCCAACCTGCGCTGTCTGTCACATGAGCGGAATAGGTGAGCTTCAGACCACTCACAATGTGAATGATCGCCTGAAATGGGACCTGATGCATAAAAGGAGCGAAATCAGAAGCGGTGTTAGAGGCGATGGTGTAAAAGGTGATAAGTTGATGCGCAAGGTCTGTGTCAACTGCCATGGCCCAAGCCATACCGAATCCACGATGAAAACCCTTGATAATGCAGTTGCGCTGTACAACCAATACTGGGACGGTGCCGTCAAGATGAAGAAAGAGCTGAAGGCCAGGGACCTGCTGAAAAAAGACCCATGGAGAGACGGCTATCAGGAGCTAATGTATTACCTGTGGCATCATACAGGCAGACGTGCTCGCCAGGGTTCGGCAATGAACGGACCGGATTATGCGCACTGGCACGGTTTCTTCCAGATGTTCCAGGTATATAAAGATATGCAGGACATCTATGAATGGCGGATAAAGAACAACAAGATCGAAGAGCTCAGTACGGTAATGAGCTCAGGGCCACTTTAACAGGGTATCATTACCTTATGAGGATGTGACGGATAAATGCAGAGGCTGCAAGCGCTATTGATACAAAAGCTGTAGCCTCTGTAAAATTATCATAATTGCAGGTTGTTTTTTCTAACTATCCTAGCCAAAGCGGGACAATTTTTATCTGTCGTTGATGGTCTGTTTCAGAACTTTCGGCCATTGTAAATTAATTTGATTTTTTTTACAGATAGCCACACATCATGTTTCGCCTGGGCATTGATTCCCAACCATTTTCATTTGCTTTTACGAACCGGCAGGGCTCCACAATATCAACAGTGATGAAAAGACTTCTGACCGGTCATGCCATGTATTTCAATCGCAAACATCATCGGGTGGGGCATCTATTTCAAAATCGGTATAAATCCATTCTTTGCCAGGAAGATACTTATAGGCTATGTTCGCGTTAAGTGTGGAATTTCTAAAAAGTCTCTGTTTTTTCAATAGGTTATCAATACAGTAAACTATTGCTCAAAGTGATACATATCAGCTGTTCAAAAAATTTGATTATTTTTTTCCACACTTAACGCGAACATAGCCTACTTATATGCTTGAACTGGTAAGATATATTCATTTGAATCCTCTTCGGGCAAAAATTATATCTGACCTTAAGTTTCTGGATAAATATACTTACAGCGGTCATGCAGGCATAATGGGAAAAAAAATAATAATTGGCAGGATACCGATTATGTTCTTCACTTATTTAATTCAAGGTTATCATCAGCACGCAGGCGGTATAGGGAATATCCAAGGGGTACGCCCATGTAATTATGCGTTTCGGGTATCGTATAGAGATAATCAATGTTCTGAAACTAATTGTTCATCTCTTTGAACTGCCCTGTTGAGTGGCTTAGACCCAATCTACCTTAGTTCCTGAAATACCCAATTTCCTGACAGCCCAATAAGCTAAAACACTGCGGGCAATGACGCTTTTCGGTTGTTTGTCTGGAGACAATATATACTTGAGTTGTATCCTATTCAAATTCCGTGGTAAAACTGAAAAATTTGGTAGTTCCTGCAAAACACTGCGGGTCAATAATTTCAACAAGTTACCTATTATAGCTTTTGCCACCTTTGCACGGAAGTGGGACTTTGGTCCCGCAAAAACACTGCGCAACAAGGCGGGGCTAAAGCCCCACTTCCTGATAATAACAGTGCAGAGCAATGATTTCAATTAGTTACATATTATGGTTGCTGTTAGCACATAACAAAAAATCAGGGGATTGCAAAGTAATACAGAACGGTATTTTATAGCCTGCATTGCTTTGTAGGGACTACCAAAAATTTGAACTTTTAAAAAAATAAATATTGTAATATCAATAAGTTATTTTTTAAGCAAATTAATCTACCACGGAATTTGAATAGGATACCTTGAGTTTTCGAAAAATAGTTCTTTGACAAATAGAATTTTGGCACTTTTATTGCTTCATGCTGCCAGAGCCAATTGTTCTTCGGTAGATTCCTCCAGAATAATTAGTTCGTTACGCTTTCTTCTCTTTCTGGCAAGATTCTTTTTTTCAACCTCAAACCATTTTTTAAGAAAATCCTCATCGTTGTGAACTCTATCTACGAAAGCTTCCATGTTCTCATATTGCGCCTGACGGACTATTGAAGGAATCGTTAGTGATTCCTTTGATAATTCCCCAGCAGTGCTTTGCTTGTTATTCTCGAAATGGAGGAGGAAGTCAATCCAGGACACCAGGCATAACGATAGTGTTACGCCTTGTTCGCGGATCCCTCCATATCGGTTAACTGCTTAGCATTCCTGAAGAATTCCTCAATTACCCATCAATAGCTGTAAACGGAGATAATCTTGGTGGCTTCCCAGGTGAGTTGGTTGGTGAGGAGATATTTGGTGGTTTGTTTGGTTGGGTCTATGCTTTGAACAATTCGGTGTTTTCCCGCTATGGAATTTAACCGGCCAGTGATAATCTTTGTATGATAGAGAGTTTTCTCGTCTTTGCCTTTTTCCTTGTCGGCAGCAAAGCCACATTTGGTAAATGTTAAGATAGTTTTAAAAACTTTCGGCAATGTTATCAAATCGTATTGATTCTTTGCCAGCCTGCCCTTAGGTGTAAGTTTCGGTTTCTTGCAAGGAGTTCTGACGGTATAAATATCTTTTACCTCAACAACATAACCTAATTTTAACCGTTTGAGTCCTTTTATAAACGGTCCGATTCCAAACCATGAATCAGCCAAAACTATGCAGTTAGAAAATCCATTGTTTACAGCCCACTCCAACATTTGGATAGCAAGATCATATTTGGATATGCAAACAGACCTCTTACCCTGCTGCTAAGCCATGTTATCCGTATCTTTATAGTAGATTTCATGTTTAATAGGAAATTTGATTGATTTCCCATCGCTATAATAAAGCACAACTATACAAACAGCCTTTAGGTTGGTTTTAAGAGCATGATCAAAAAGAACACCCCATGAATCCATTTGCAATAATTGGTATGATGCCGCAAGGTATCGTCTATTATAAAATATCCACCTTTGATTTTGTACAAGTGCATTACTTGCAGGGCATAAAGATGCTGCATTTCAGCCGTTGAAAACTTCGCCTGGGACATAAAATGCGATAATGTGCTTACGCATTTTTCTTCCAGCCACATACGATTAACCTCTGAAAGGCTAAATTTAGCGCCAAGGACTGAAGCTGTTGCAATCAAAGTCAAATTGTAAAATTGACTATTCGTCAGGGCCGGCTGAAGAAATGCAAGACCTGAAACAATAAATGTGAGACGTTCGGCACATGGAATCTTCAAACAAATACTCCAAGTTTTTATATTAATCTAATACTATGCCTATTTATTGGCTCACATTCTTTTTTAAATGTTCCGTACTTTTTTTAAAAAAGTGAAGATTTTCAATAATAATTCCCCAATTTTACTGTAACCATGCGGAATATATAGGAACATTAATTTAAACAAAAATCATGCCAAATTTATAAATTTGTGGAATTTATTTTTCGAAAACTCAAGAATATATTCTCAATAAATATAGCAAAGAACAGATTTTGGCCATACTTGAAAGTGACTCTGAAGAATCGACTCGACTCCGATCTTCAAGCCCGTTTACAGGAATACTCAGTGACATTGAAAGAAAAAATATATTCAAATTGTACGATACAGCTAAACAATTAAAACAGCTATAGCTCTGGAGGTCTTGTACTTATCATTGTAAAGGAACAAAGTTCTTCCCGTGAAATACGATGGAAAGGCAAGCTTTACATTTTTGAGAGTGTACCTCTTGGTGTATGCACACAATGCGGAGAGAAAGTGATAAAACCTAAAGTTGCAAAAGATATTGATAAAGTGCTTGAAGGAAAAAGTAAACCGCATAAAACAATTCAGGTTCCTGTATATGAATATGTACGGGCTGTCGCATGATTTCCGATTTGTTTCCACATCCCGCCATGCCGCATTCACCCGCTCTCTGACGGAATCCATATGCATGTAAGAACAAGCCAATTTTTCCCTGTTTTCAGGAAGGGAATAATCCGTTTTTTCTTTTGAGACCTGATGATATTGCAGAAGTGAAGATAATACCTCACCCACTTTTGATGTTCATGCCATTCCTTGCGTGGAACCTGCCTTGACGCCAAAACTTCACCGTATCTCGGATCAACTTGCGGAAATAAACCCATAAACGTCTCCTTCTCGTTAGTATCCAATAGCTGCATATCATTACTTTTTTTATCTTATACAGCTCGGAGAATGATTTTTTAAGCTTTTTTGCAACTTCCATTGATTTTTTTTCGTTATCATGCAATTTATAAAGGAATTATACAGAAAACGTATCCTATTCAAATTCCGTGGGAACCGATATCTGATCAAGCTTATTAAAAATTCGGAAAAATTTGCTTTGGGGGGTGGACAAAGCAACAAAGGGGTATTATTATCAAGATATGAGCCCTTCAGAGATAAAGCAAATTCTTCAGGTGATAAACATCTGGCCAGATGCAACCAAAAATGAGTCTGGATCGAAGGCCGTTTTTGTTCTTCTTCAGCTCGTTGAATGTTTGAACCAAGAGAATGAGATATTAAAAATAGAAAACCAGAAACTGCGAGATGAAAACAACTTGCT
>Ga0255431_1067_pt1 | contig 19754 bp, 18 predicted proteins | sample ANMaggSeSYBR02J5_FD_182633 | JGI IMG/M metagenome (GOLD analysis project Ga0255431, IMG submission 182633) | Sediment cell enrichment communities from methane seep in Santa Monica Basin, California, United Staets - ANME aggregate JGI... | ecosystem: Environmental > Aquatic > Marine > Cold seeps >... | reverse complement strand
CAGAGACATGGAGAAATATAATCTCCACTACATTCTCGGAATCAAGCCTGGAGATCACGAGTTTCTCTTTAACTTTGTGAAAGATGCTGCCTGTGATGGCCGCACTATTGAGTTTACAATTGAAGATAAAGAAAACTCCGATATAACGCATCGTTTTCGAATTCTGAATGAAGTTCCCCTGAATAAGTCAAATCAGGAATTGCCGGTTAATTTTATAGAATACTGGGAATGCTCAAAAACAACAAATAAAGTCAATTATCATAACACATGGATAACCGATTTTACCTTGACCAAAGAAAATGCCTGTATAATTATGCGCGGTGGTCGGGCACGCTGGAAAATAGAGAATGAGACCTTCAACACGCTTAAAAATCAAGGCTATAATTTCGGACACAATTACGGACTTGGAGAAAAATATCTCGCCGCAGTCTTTGCAATGCTCATGATGCTGGCCTTTCTTGTTGATCAAACTCAGCAATTGTGCTGCACTCTATTCCAGTCCGTATGGAAAAAGCTCGGAAGCAAAAGCTCTTTATGGGAAAGCATAAGAGCTTATTTTAAATGCTTTCTGGCTAAATCAATGGAAGCAATTTTCAGAGCATTACTCTACGGCATCCGAACTCAACCTCTGGAACAACTGATTAATGCGTATGATACTTCGTAATACACCTGCCGCAGTTTGCGGCTGCAAAGCGTTATTTTCAATTAGTTTCAATGGGCCAAAAAATATCAATATAAGGTCTGATAGGATAGCTACGTGCTTGAATCGGCAATTTCAGTCTCAGCCATGTGCATAGCGCAATTTCAGACGGCATTTATGCTTTGTTTTTGCTTTTTGAAGTATCTTTTTACATAAGTTAACTGGCAATCCGGATGCTAATGAGAATATCTGCTTAAAAATGTCTTGCGTCGGGAATTGCTAAAGATGATAGAGGTTGCATTGTTCTGGATTTTGAAGGAGGCATTGGAACAACGAATGAAACTGATGGAAAAAATGGTTTTAAGCTATCGACCAGTGTTGATGCCAAAGGGAAAATTTTTGTCAAATCAGAACGATATTTTAGTTGAAAAAGAGCCTCACCTATTTCTGTTCTTACGGTATCGTATTCAGAGCGACCAGATTGATTGTGACCAAGAAATTCACTATGAGCAACATGCCAGTCTAATACATATCCTAAATCCCATGTTCCTTCAATTGCCATTATATTAACATTCATAAATTTTTTTCTCATTCAGATAAGATCGTGGTTCGCTTCGCTCTCACGATCTATCCTTATTCGTTAGGCACGTGACCACTGCTCAATGAGCTTATACGAAGCTGAATCCTTCTCGCGAAGGGGAGTAATTGTGGCGGTCATTGTTATTGACTGCCAGGTACGGGCATTAGTAACCGCTATAAAGGATGTTTCTGGCAGTTTTGATAGATGATAAGAAAGCCATGTAAAATAAAGTTACGGTAGTTGGGCTACATGGGGGTACATTCTGCAAATACGGACAGCTTTTCGTATTTCCTGCAAACGCTTTATGCATGTTTTTCCTTTTCTTTCGCTATGTTCCCTTTTTTTTCGTCACGGCAAGCTGCCATACATCTCAAATCTTCGACTACTCCGGAATCGGAAAATAAATCGAATAGAATTTGATCGGCGAGTTCCAGCATTGACCGCCTTTCGGGAAGGCTGAGAAAGGAATGTACAAAACCCATGCGGAGGATGCGAAGCAGCTCCCATAGCGACAGTCCTTTACCGCCAAAGGCATACGAAGCCTGGAAGCACTCTTTGACCATATTAGTATAAGAAATAATCGGATTATCCGTGTTAAGGCATACAGCGTTTCCGTTTTTGAGAAAAGCCTGAAGAGGATATTCGCGCCCAAGGCTTTTGCCATCCGCCGGTACAAACTGATTTGTTTGAAAATTGCTTACTGGGCAAAGCTCTACGCAAACACCATCCTCCCGGAGTCTGTTCATTAACTGCTTATCCTCTATGAGTGCCAAACCATGTCCTATACGCCGCGCCCTTAAATCAAGGACTGCGCTCTCCACAAATCCGGCTGGCGCGTTTTCTCCGGCATGTACTGTAATGGGAATGTGCATCTTTGAGATTTGTTCAAATTCACTTCTGAAGAGATGCGGAGCATGATCGTCGTCCTCCTGGCCAGCCAGATCAAAGCCTACCAAACGGCATTTGTTCATGTCCTCAGTGGCAAATTTCTGAGCAGTTTTGATGTCTGAAGATGGCAAGGTGTGGAGCACGGTAGCGGAAGCTGCCTCCCTCAGCATCTGGCGCGTGGGTTTGTGGCGTTTGCCAGTCAATATAATGCTGATTTTAATGGGAAAGCGATGTCTGCTTTGTTTGGAGTTTAAATTTTTAAATAGCGTTTTAACGCCAAATGGCTTTTTCCATAACCAAACAGGCTTATCCTCTTCGGAAGTCTTTTTTTCGCCTTCATCTTTTTTTATGCGGCTTTCATGATATTCTTTCAAAATGGCATGCTGAGCGTTATGGAAAGCCTCTTGCAAACAGTTGCAGGCATCCTGGAATGTGAAATTGATTTCCCTGTTCTCATATCCGCTGACAGCGGCCCTTAATTCCGCATACATGACGCCCTGCCTGGCAAACTCATGTGCTGTTTGTTGAGCATACAGATGAATTAAGTAAGGATGGCGAAGATGCTCCGCCCCGGAATATTCACATCCCTCAAGGTAGGTTTTCAGGTTGCTACAGCGCATTCCTGTGGCAAGCAAGTAAGCTATGGGATCATTGTCATAGTCAGGAGAATTATCCAGTGGCCACAGATTTCGGGACGTCTCTGCACTACGAAATAATTTAATTTTGACTCTTATCTTGTCCTTTTTCTTTTCTGCTTCCTTATGTTGGTTCTCCGTTTGCCTCTCTTTTTTCAGCCGCCAGTTGTTCGAACGGAATTCATCTGGAGAAATTCCTCTCTTATCTTCTTTGGCAGACCAAAAAATATTATAAAGTTCTTTCCATTTGTCCTCATCAATTTTAGATTGATCAGGTTTAAAGCATGAGAGATAATTGATCTGCAAGTCAAGCATTTCAAGATTGCTTTTATTATCCTTATTTGCCGCAAGAAACAGCAGAAATATGCGCAGCAAATCATCTTTGTCCGTAATCAGAGGATTTCCATTCGGGCCACTGTGGGTCATGGCAAACTGGAACATGGTAACGTCCGGCTTGTTTTTCAAGCCATTCAGAAGATGTTTCTCGTCAAGATGGTCTGGTATGCTAAAATCCTTGTGCAGAATGGAGCGAAACAGTTTGTAGGCTTTGCTGGCTTGCTTGTAATTTTTCGAGTTGGTTAAGTTTGCATTTTTGTTTTTTTCGTATTGTTTTTCATAGTAACTGATTTGTCCTTCGAGGTACTTACGTGTCTTGTTGGCAAGTTCGTGTATAGCACGCTTATCCTTTTTATCAAAAGACAAAATATCGTCCTTTGTTTTGTAGCCTACGTTCAGGCTTTCATGAAACTTGAATTGAGCTTTTCCGCTTAAAAACTGGACAAGCTCTGGTATTGCTTTTTGCAAGTCTTTGTATTTCTCCGAATCTGGTTTGTGCCGAACCAGCATAACCAGGGAAGCGACCACGAGAAACTCAGGTGACATACAACTGCCCACATGTACATGAAGATCGGCCTTGGGAATGGCTGCAAGGAGGTTTGCCATGGGAAGACTGGCTTTTATTCGAGACTTCTGGTTATTCCCATGAAGAAAATCATGAAATCGCAAGACTGGCGAAATGGTCGCTGCCCGCAGCAACCCAATAGTCTCATGCGGCAAGTTATACAGGAGCCGAAAATTGCGGTGTACTGTGTCCGCTGGTTCCAGGGCTGCATATTGTGCACGGCCGAGAGCCGACGGCAAGGCCAGCATCCGCGACTTCAGTACATAGCCACTCGCCCCCTTAAGGAAAGCCGCATGAGCCTTGTCCATGTCGTTAGCCCGGCTGATCGCGATGATTTCAGGAAGCCCATATTCTTTCCTATCAGAAGCCCGTTCTTTCTTCCGTTCTTTTAACTTCTCATGAAAATCTCTGAAAATCCGATGTAATCCGCAAATTACATCATACCCCTTTTCCACTTCCCGGCCATCTGCTTCCTTAAAAAGAATATCGACAATAACAAAACGTACTTTCGGAATAATCTCGCTAAATTTTTTTGGTTCAGACTCTTTATCTTCAGTCCAAAGCGAAAGATTCATCTTTCGCAATAGGATATCGTCAGTAGATAAAAGTGAAGTATAGCGCTCAATATTCTCTATCAGCAGCTGGTTCTTCGAAGCCAGCTTTTTAGGATTTTCAGGATTCCAAGCCATTAACTCCAGGTCCGGCAGAAAAGAACTGAAAATGCCGCACAGCTCCTTCCGTACAAGATCAGGCCGGTCGTCGATGAGCAGCACACCATTGGGCTGAGTCGATGAAAAATCTTTAGACCCCAAAACCGTTAACGCTGAACGTAGATCCACACAGGCGTCTATAAATCGTTTTAACCGCTGAAAATTCGTCCTTGAATTTTTATCCAGCTCCCCTGCCGCTATATGACGGTTCAAGACGTGTTCCAATTCGGCATGTTTTCCACTAATACGCAGTAGGCCATAATAAAATCTTGAGACCGATTTCTCATCCTTTAGTAATTCGAATCCCGATCTTGAGACATGAGTAATTTTGTCGTTTTTCTTCAGCTCCTTCTCAAGACTTTTTATTAGGGCACTCAATTTCCTACCCCGCGGATTCACAGCCTGAATCAGGAACTGATTCCACGATTGAAGCTCTTCTTCCTTTGGTTTATGCTGGAGCCTATCATTGCCATTCCAGAGACTATCTTTTAGCCACTTTTGTAGATCTTCAATTGAGAAACCGGATTTCTGAACAAAGAAGCACCATCTGTTAATGTACCCTGCATGAAATGCCGATGGAGCGGTCTGATGGACATAAAGCACCTTTTTGGGACGACTGGAAAGCATGCTATGGAAAAAAAAGAGGTCATCCAACGTCAAGGGAACATCAAAGTCTCGCGGTGCCACAACAACGATTTGGGCACTTCCTTCGGTTTTCACCTCGCGCAGTCCCATGGCATCGAAGTAAGTTGCCAAGCACTTGACAAGGCAATCCTTTTTCCAGTGGTATTTTTTGCCTTTCGCTTTGTCTTCTTTCCGCTCGAAGTAATTCCATGCGCAAAGCAGGAAGGTTTTTGGATTGTTACAATTGCCCATTTCCATACTCACCCAGTTTTGGCCTCAGTTCCGGAGCTGGTTCGTTCAAGTTCAAATGCCGAGTTTGCGGCTACATCCATCAAGCAATCCAGGGCCATGGCAAACAGCCTAAAGTCGTCTTCCAATTTTTGGCGATCTGGAAGGTGATTGTACGGTTCTGTTTCGGTATAGCCAAACCAGAATTCTGAAGCGGCAAGCATCCTCTTGTCATCTCCGGCTTCGGCCCCGGACAAAACCCGAGTCAAATTTAACTGCGTCCTGGATGTCATCGCGCTTGGTTGTCAGACTCTTTATACGGCTAAGGTGTTTACTGAAACCCTCAAAACCAATGATCCCACCGACTTCTTTTGCGATCTTTTGGGCTTCTTCTATCGCCTGTAGTCTGTATTCTTCTCCAGTCGTTTCCACATCAAGGTACAATATTGCAATGCAGAACTGGAGACGCAGCAGACATGATTGCAAGGCATGAAGCCTCTTGACAAAGATCAATCGCCCCTCAGGGATATTGCCCACCGCCTTTGCCAGGTCTTCAGGGAGTTCCTTCAACAAATTGTCCACGGCCGGGCCGCTTCCCATGCTGCTGTACGAGTACGATTTGAAATTGTCGCTGTTCAGGCGCGTGAAGGTAGACCTAATTTTCTTTTCCAGATATTGCCTGTCTTCTTCTTTCATCCCATGGTGGCAGAACCATGTCTTGCTAACCTCGATAGTTAGACTACGCTTCTTTTGTATGGCCTTATGGAAGATTTCGGGAAGTTTTCCTTTTGTCTCGTCACAGCCGTGAAGAATCAGCACATAAGCAGAATCCTCACTCACTTTAATTTTTTCATATGGTTTCTTATCGGCAAAGCCCCATTCCTGGACAAATTCGTCGTAGTTACTACCTTTCTGGGCATCTGCGCGTGTGACCACGATAATGAGGCGGATTTTCTTTTCAGTCATGCTACCTGCTCCTGGTAAGTTCCATCAACGCCCTGGTCAAACCCAGCTTGGCGACCCTCTCTCCATGAAAAGCACGTTCGACAATCGAAAAGGGCAGGAACTTGTACCGACTTTCCCGTACCTCGGGTGGAATGCCTCTTCCGGACTCAATTATCAGCCAGGGAATCTTCTTTTGGAGGTGCTCCAGAAATTTTTTCTCGCACTTACCCTGCTGCTTGATACTGTCCAGGATACCCTGATGGACAATTACTGCGTCCATATAAGACAGTTTTGAATCCGAAAAGTCAGGCCCTACCCGCTCAACAGCTATGTTGATATCGTCCTTATCCTTCGCGATATCCACGGTCAGGTTCAGGGATGGACAGGATATATAAGCAGACGACCGGCGTTTATCTCTAGTTTTTTTCAAGAAGGCATCGCTCCGTTTGCCATACTCATTTTTTGCCAGTTCAAGATTGAGGGGGACGTCGCCCTTATTTGTTGAAGCGCCAAGAATATCCAGGTGCGTGGCCACGAAAACATTGGCTCGCGCCGCCAAATGCCATAGGGTTGGGGAAAAATCGTCACGGCCCAACAATGTAAGCGCGATGCCTTCTCTTATTCCTTCCATACCGCTCAGTGAATTCATGGCTTTCTGGGCGATACGTTCATCCAGAACAAGAATCCTTAAAAATCCGGCCTCCAGTAACTCATACGGCAGAACAAATGGTTCGGAAAAGGAAGGATTAAAGACCGCATCAAAATCGGCATTCGACTTGTCAATCAAGACATAACAGCTCTTGTCCCTTAGCGGCTCGTTTGAATGCTGTGCGAAGAGTCCGTGCCGATCAAGAACCAGCCGATGGTTCAACGGAGGTTTTTCCCAATCAGTAAATCGTTTAACATCACTTGATGGTTCTCTGCCCCAAATACGCATACCGTAAGGCTGATGCATCTTGTCGCACTCTTCATTGAATTTGTTAGCGCTCTTAATCAATGACTTAGTTGGCTGAACACCACTTTTCTGCCCCAGGTACAGGTCGATACCATAGCAACAAGAATCATCTGTTTCGTTTTCTATCTTCCAACGACGGAGCCAGGTTTTCCAAAGCCATTTCGAAAGAGCGTCCGCCCCGTCATCCATGGGAGGGGTTTCGCATCTAAACGCATCGCAGGGATATTTAGAGAACCGTTCATAGGTATCGTTCGTCCCTGCAATGATGATGCGAAACGGAAGACGATGCCGGATTTTGTCCAGAGGATACTGGTCCTCATCCTCTTTCTGCAGGGCGTCTGCTAAAATTACGGCAAATTGGAATGACGTGGGAGCTTTCTCTGCACTGCCTTTCAATTCAAGAAATTCATTCGGTTTTTTGACAAAAGAAAACCCCTTCCTTTCCAGTTCCTTCCTGTTTTGGGAGTCGTTAAACCCAATCAGCAAAGCCGTTCGCGCTTTCATCATGCGCATGGTATAGATGAGGCATTCTGAAGCACCCATAGCTGTTGTAGAAAATTTTTGAACCGGTGGACCGGCTTCGACTTGCAAAGATGTTGATTTTAAGTCAAGGCAGCCCTTGAGAAGGGAAGCACTGATAGCCATTTCCGCGATGCCCCAAGCTTTCTCGCGTAACTTTCCCTGATCATCGATAATAGACGCCTTAATATAGTGCTGAAGCATTTCTTTGAGCGTGCCCGTTTTATTTTGTCCGTCCTGTTTCCAGTCGAATTCTTGATTCGGTCTGGTCAAATTCTCATAGATTTCCACGGTATAATGGCCTGACTCTTCCGTTGGATCGCAAATTACAATATGTATTTCAAGGGTCTTAGTATTGTCCCTGTCTTTTTGGACACCTGAGTGTTTTGCTGCATTGCGAATGATGTTCTCAAGGATGCCATAAAACGCCATTTCGCCCACCGGTCCGGGAAGGGCAACGCGAACATCCTGCTCTTCTTCCTCAATGAATGAGACCAGTGCTGTGCCACGGTCGTTTGCGCTTCTTCCAGCGTAAGGTATGCAAGGAAGGGTCCCACTCCCGATTTTCACCTCGTTACCGTAAACCGGATGCTGGAACCGTGGAATAAATTCGTTGCAAGCTTTGCCCTCCTCTTTCTTGAAACAGCGGATGACTATGGAAGAGGAATCAAATGAAGAGTATCCGAAACCCTCGTTAGCCGCCAGGGTATCCATCAACGCTGTATTCCGTATGAAAGGAAACACTATTTCCTGAAAAAATTGGGCGCTACGTGTCGACAGGAGTGGTTCCGTAGTGGCTTCGGCGATAAACTCCGCCTTGCGGCGTATGTAATCATCCAGCGGATCCTTCAAATCTCTGGTCATCTCGTAGAGCATGTGCCACTCTTTAAGGGTATCCGGACTCCGTTCATTGAAAAATAATTCAACAAGCCGCTTTTTCAGCACATCCAAGGTCGTCCGCGGTATGACATGACTCCCGATATGGTGTGACATGTTGCGGGACATGATGGCGGATGAGGCGGAGCGTCTACTTGCTTTTTCCCAAAGGAATTCATATTCCTGAACGTGAAGCGGACTGAGCACACTCTTGGCGATTGGAAGAACTATGTTTTCAATAACATTCGGTTTGATGGCTTGCATAGCATTTAACGCCAACATACCTACAACATTCTTGCCTTTTTTTTTGTTCTGTTATGGTGATGGGGATGAAATAAATATTCTTAATCAGCTCTGTTTTGAAAATGTTGATTATTCCCCAAAACAATGTTTTATGGAAAGCATCCAAGAATTCTTCGCGTTTTTTCAAAATGTGGATTTTCTCACCACGCCATGTGCGGAGTTCATCTGAAAAATTATTAATGAATTCACGCAAGTCGTTGTGATGTTGTTTCTCCAATTGCTCTGTAAGTGCGTCGCTTAGCTCAATAACAATCTTCTTTCCATTACTTTGTTTGATATTCAAATATTGCTTCTTTGATGTTGGCCTAAACTGCCTAAACTGAAAGCACTTCGTGAACTCGTTTTCAACCAACAACTCGGTGAAACTGAATTTTTTAAGCCCTTTTCGGACATCTTTCATAGCCTCACGGAGGTTGTTTATCGGTTCTTCTTTGTTGAAATTGATACATGGAGATGTAAACGGAAGGAGTTGTTGCAGATGAAAAGACCAAATAACAAGGTTGGGAACAAAGGCAATAGATTTCAGATTTTCGATTGAACCAAAAGACTTCTTTAAGGTTGACTTGATTTCCTTATCAAAGAAGTCAAGCCATTTTTGTTCATCATAGTTGACAATCTGATTCACATACTGCGTATATGAATTATAGCTCTTTACCGAGCAATTTTTATATTTTCTTAAATTTGTCACGACACATCTCCCAAAGCAGCCCAAACAAACCAGTAACAAGTAAAGCATGACCCAAACATCAGTCACGTCCGAAACCTAATGAACTACCTCGCAGCAAACTGTGGGGAATTATCTCTCCAAGAGATTAAAACTGAAGGACATTCAGAACATGTTCGACCACATCTGATGTGGAGGATTTGCCCCACATGTCTTGTGTAACAATACCATTCTCTGTGGCATTTTTTATGGCTGCTACCATAGTGTTTGAAAAACCATCACACAAGAAAAAGTCTTCCAGCACTTCTCCTACACACCGAAGCGTTGCAAATGGGTTGACTATCCCTCTATTTGCGATATCGTCAGCTGACCCATGAACAGTCTGGTACTCAGTCAAGCCACCGTAATTAGGGTGCAGATAAATATTTTTGGAACACAAACATGAACGCTCGCCAATGCCAAGGTGAAAGATCAGTACCTCATGTAAGATGTCACCCACCTCGTTTCCAGTAATTAAAAGAAGGTCATCGGCATCGTGTGCAGTATCAAAATATCTGAACAGTTTTTCAGTCGTGTCGTTGGGCTGGTAGATCTTTGCGGAAGGACATTTCAAACGGCACCAGTTTTCCAACACATTAGCAAAAAGGTGGTGTTTATATACTACCCATACTTGGAAAGGTTCACTTAAAACAGATTTAGCGTTTTGTATAGAAAAGTTAACTAATTGCGAAAAGTCCTCTTTAGAAAATTGCCCCGAAAATTGTATAGCATCTTTTCCGATATTCAAGCTACTATTTGAATAGTAACCTTGCATTTCATCTCGAACTATCAGTAGTTTTTTTACCCCCAATGGAATGAGTATAGTCTTAACAGCCTTAGCATGTTGCCGAAATAGATACAGGGCTTCTGCATTAATAGCTGTTCTGAATGAAACCTTACCTCCTGATCGACGGAGATCACGATAGAAATTGGATAGGATTTCAACATCGGCTGCAACTGTTGCCTCAATTATTTCCGGTGCGTCCAGATGTGATTGCCCATAAGTGGCAAAGGTATGTGAACACTCGACAAATTCAAGGTCTTTCCTAATGCGGCTACAAATCGTTTGAATGGCGTACTTGAACACTTCAGCAAGTTCGTCCCCAGTGCCAGCCCCTCTAATGATGCCTACTTTCATTATATTCCCCCTTACTCCTGGACCACAACGACTTGCCCATTCTTGATTTGCTTAACGACAAATTCCAGATTGGCATCCCCATCTGGCCCCATTGTAATGTTGCCCATCGCCCCTTCATAGTTTCGAATCTCGTGCATGCCCTTCCGAATCACTTCTGCGGTGAACCTGTCCGTTTTGCGAGCGATGGCATAGAGAATGTTTACGATGTCGTATGCATAGCCAGCATAGCTTGTTGCCAATTTTGAGTATTTCGCATCAAATTTTTGAACGAAATCCTGTGACATCTTACCGTCTACAAAAAAGGCACCTTCGCCAGCCTCTCCGATCTGTTGCAAGGTATTGGGCAACCCAAAAGTCATATCAGCCGTTAGAATCATTGTAACACCCTGTTCCTTGAGTTGCTTGATTATAGAACCATATGAAGGCCCATAGCCGTTCAAGTAGATCACGTCGGGTTGTGGCATTATGTCTTTAAGCTTTGCAATCTGCGCACGAAAATCTGTTTGTAGAAGGTTATAACTCTCTGAAAAAATAACCGTTCCAGCATATTTTTGAAATACGTTTCTATAAGCATCCAAGCTTGCTCTACCAAACTCGTCATTGATGTACAACACGGCAGCTTTTTTCGTATTCAAATTTTCAGCCGTGTAATGCGCCATCACTCCTGCCATGCCATTGGCATCCGGATAAAGTCTGAATCTGAATCGGCCATCGGTTACATTGGGGATAGCGACTGCGATGTACATTTGAATAGACTGACTATGCTCGGCAAGAGGCGCAAGTGCCTTGGCCACGGAACTCAGCGCTACGATGGTTACTGGTGGTTTTTCCATCGATAACAGCTTGTTGTAAGCAGCAATTCCAACCTTGGGTTGATTTTTGCTATCTTCGTAAAAAACAGTAATTAATAGATCGCCTTTAGCATTTATCTCCTGAACGGCTAGATCCATTCCATCTCTAATGTATTGCGCAAAAGTCGCACCGGGGCCGGTGAACGGCAAGATTGCCCCAATCCTAACCGTTTGCCGTAATTTGTCCACAGAGCCCTTCTTAGATACTGCAACAATTACGCAAATGGCAATAATCACAATACCAATGACCAACCATGTCATCTTTTTCATCGGTTTCCCCCTTTTGGTTCTTTAATTATGAATGCCTAATTTTTATCTTCTGACAACTCAGTTTTCTTCGATACCTCTGAATATCAATTACTGTATTTTTATACAATATGGTTAAAAAGTGCAAGAAAAAAATTATTTTTGTTGCAAAAATATCACTTTCATGTGATGCTATTATCACTATGGTTAAATCAAACATACTCGTAGTTGATGACGACATCAAGTTCGCGAAATGTGTTCGTGACGTTCTTCAAGGCATTTATAATATCATACTATGTCATTCTGTTAAGGAATTCCACAAAATTTTTCCAACGGATCAGTTCGCTCTCATCATCCTTGATATGCGCCTGGAAAGCGAAAAGGAAGGCTTGGACCTGCTCCGTGAAATTCTGCGCCACGATCCGTTACAGGCGGTCATCATTGCCACGGCATACCCGGATACGGAGTCATACCTTGAAGCTATCCAGGCTGGCGCACTGACCTTTCTTAACAAACATGAATTTTCCCCGGCCCTGATTGCACGAACGGTTGAGTCAATCCTCCGGCAAAGTGATCTTCAAAAACGTGTGCATCTTTTGGAACGACGACTCGACGCTGCAGATCCGGTCGAGATTATCGGCGCTTCTCCTGCCATTGTTTTTCTCAGGGAACGTATACGTGAGGCTGTGGAAACCGACGCACCCCTGGTTCTGGTGCGGGGGGAGACAGGAACGGGCAAAACATTAATAGCTCGAAATATTCACCGGATGAGCCGGCGTAGAGCAAAAGATCCGTTTGTCGCCATTACCCTGCCAGCGACATTAACGGGCTCAATGGAAGAGGAGCTGTATGGACTCAACAGAAAGGTTCTAAACAAAGAGACAAAGAATATTTCAGGCCTTCTTGAAGAGATCGGAAGCGGTGTGATCTATATCGACGAAATCAGTGAACTTGACACATCGGGGCAGAAGCGCTTGCTATCTGCAATTGATACAGGCATCTCAGCATCTTCAACAGGAAAACAAAACATCAGTATAAATGCGCAAGTAATTGCCGCAACAACACATGACCTGGACAATCTGTGTGTCAAGGGAGTTTTTCGACAAGACCTGAAAGATAAGCTGAAAGCATTTGAGATTGTTGCACCGCGGTTGCGGGAACACAAGGAAGACATCCCGTTGCTAGCGCAGTATTTTCTGCAGATACTGTTTCGCCGCAGGTGCACTACGGCCCGCACGTTCAGAGAAGAGGCACTTCGCGCTTTTGAACTCTATTCCTGGCCCGGCAACGTGCGTGAGCTAAAAATCGTTGTGGAATATGCAAGCCTCCAGGCGGTAATAAACAGGGAAGGCGAAGTCAGGATGGAGCATCTCCCCATGAATCTGACCGAAACCGGCCTTTGCAGAAACACGGCCATTGTTGCAAACAATTATTTATTACATATTGCCAGAGCTGAAATCGAATTGGTGGATTCTGCCATCCACCGATTTGTAACAATAGGCAAAGCGGAACTGGCGCGAAGACTTCATTACAATGACCGGTTTGTTTTCACTCGGCGTATTCGGCAAAATTTCAGTCAGTTTCCGGAATTGGCATTGGAATTTCCGGAATTGTCCAGTCTGTTTTCGGCAAAAGGACGGAAACATGAAAAAAAATAAACGCATATTGCTTGTAGATGATATCCCTGAATATCTTGATGATTTTAAAATTCTGCTACCAGAGTCAACAGAGGCAGTCAAGGCTCATAGTATCAAAAAAGCCATCACTCTGATTGAGCAGTCAACACCGGATCTATGCATCATTGATGTACGTTTGGATGAGGATAATCCGGAAAACCGTGAAGGAATGGAACTCCTGCAATGGATCAAGAAAATATATCCCGCTATACCGGTAATCATGGTAAGCGCATACCACGAGTTTGAATTTGAAACAGAGGCTTTGGGGCTGGGAGCAGCATACTTTTTAAGAAAACCGATCAGCCCGGACGTATTTGAAAAAGTCGTGCAAAACACACTCAATCCGGAGAAAACGTGAATTTGTTGCTGCAATTACTTGCAAACGGCATAGTAAACGGCGCACTGTACATGATGCTGGCTGTTGGCTTTGGATTAGTTTACCGGACAACCTGTATTTTTCACATTGCCTATGGCGGCATTTATATAGCCTCAGCCTATTTTTTCTATACGTTTGCGGTCATTGCCCATTTGTCGATTATAGCCTCGGTATTGCTCACTGTAGGATGCAGCGCTGTACTTGGTTATCTGATGGAACATCTCCTTTATCGTCCCTTTTACAGGAAACGAGCAAGTTCAGGTGTCATGCTGATAGCATCACTTGGCATGTTTATAATAATCGAAAACAGCATCGCGCTGTTGTTTGGAAACGAAATAAAAACAATCAGCCGGGGGCTTTCCGAATCCTGGCGCATCGGACCGATTCTGATAATGGACATTCAGATGGTCGAGTTTGCAGTAGGATTTGTTACGGTAGTTTTCTTCTGGTTTGCGGTACGGCGCTTGTGGATATTTAAAGCTATTTGGGCAATGGGAGACGAACCGGATCTGATTCCTGTGCTTGGGTTGCCGTTGTTCCGGCTGCGTGATGTGGTGTTTATGCTTAGTTCTGTTTTTGTTGCTGTACCAGCGTGTTTGATTACTCTTGACGTCGGTGTGGACCCGCACATGGGTATAAGCTACATGTTGATAGCGGCTGTTTCGGTTTTGGCAGGTGGAATTGGACGAATAAATGGCTGGATTACAGGCGCTATGCTTCTTGCGATTCTTCAAAGTCTTGCGGTGTGGAAGTTCTCATCCCGCTGGATTGACCTGGTGACATTCTGTTTATTGGTTTTCATGCTGTTGCTTCGACCGCATGGACTCATCAGCACGCGCAGCAGAGTGGAGGAGCGTACATGAATTACCTTTTTCATATGCTGATTATGATAGGCATTTATTCCATGGCCGCCTATTCCTTAAACCTCCTGGTGGGATATGGCGGCTTGCTTTCCTTATGCCACGCGGCATTCTATGGAATCGGTGCTTATGCTTACGCGCTTCTGACATCAAAATTTGCTATTCCATTTATTCCCGCTATGCTTGGCGCTATTGCGATAACAGCAGCGTTAGCGCTCCTGATTAGTTTTCCCGCTCTCCGGTTCCGCGGGGACATGTTTGTTTTCGTCACGCTCGGGTTTCAGATGATTGTCTTTGTAATTCTTTACAATTGGGTGGATTTTACCGGCGGGCCGTACGGCATCCCAGGTATCCCCCGACCATCGTTTTTTGGGTTTGATGTCAATAACACTGGTGAATACCTTATACTCGTTGCAGCCGCGAACCTGATCCTGCTTCCACTTGTTTTCGCTCTTTACCGCTCGCCATTCGGCTTGACTCTCAAAGCACTTCGCGAAGACGAACGCGCCTCGGCATCGCTGGGAATTCATGGTTTTCTGCACTTTCTCCAGGCAATGGTACTGTCCGCTGCGTTTGTTGCAGTGCCCGGCGCATTGTATGCGGCTTATGTAACGTACATTGATCCAACGTCGTTTTCACTTCAGGAGAGCATATTTCAGGTGTCGATTCTCCTCCTCGGAGGCTCAGGGAACAGAAAAGGCCCATTTGTTGGCGTGGTCATCATGCTGTTGCTGCCTGAGGCGCTTCGTTTTCTTGGTCTCCCGGATACGGTTGCTCCCAATGTGAGGGAAATTATCTATGGCAGTATGCTCATTATCCTGATGTATGCCAGGCCGCAGGGCATAGCAGGGGAATTCAAGGTACGTTAATGGGAACAAAAATACTTCTTGACAAGGTTGGAAAATGTTTCAATGATTTCTGGGCTGTCAGCGGCATACGCGCCAATATCTGGGAAGGAAAAATAACAGCCTTTATCGGCCCTAATGGCGCAGGCAAGACAACTTTGTTCCAGGTTTTGGCAGGGGAATTGAAGCCTGACACCGGACGTGTCTTGCTCAATGCCACAAATATCGCCGGTATGGCTACATGGAAAATTGCGCGCATGGGCATTGGGAGACAATTCCAGGATGTTCGCATATTCGGAGGGCTGTCGGTTCTTGAAAATGTTGTCGTGGCACTTTTGACCTCACGCGAGCAATCACCTGTAGAATCATGGAAGAATATGTGGAGGCAATCGGAGATTCTGAAAAAACATGAGAACAAAGCCAAGTATTGGATAGAATTTGTTGGGTTGTCCGATTATTGTACCTGCCTTGCGCGAGAGCTTTCATTCGGCCAGCAAAAGCTGCTCAGCATTGCACGTCTTATGGCCGGAGGATTCGATATTTTTCTACTGGACGAACCAACGGCGGGTCTTGCACATGCAATGATAGTCCGCATCGTGTCTCTGTTAAATGATCTCGTAGAAAACCATGGTGTTACCATAGCATTGATTGAGCATAATATGACTGTCGTGGCCTCACTGGCATATTGGATCTATTTCATGAACGAGGGCAGTGTCGCTTTCCACGGAAGAAGCGATCATGTCCTTGGCAATAAAGACGTACGTGAAATGTACATGGGGTTGTAATGTCTTTGATGCTAAAAGCAAAAAATGTTACGGCAGGTTACGGTAATCGGCAGGTGCTTTATGATGTGAGTCTGCATGTTGAAAAAAACGAACGTCTCTTACTCATTGGGCCAAATGGCTCAGGCAAGTCCACACTGCTTAAAGCGCTTGCCGGTGAGCTCTATCCTGAAACAGGAACGGTTACGCTGAAAGGAAAGGATATCACAAGATGTCCAACAGACGTACGAATACGCATGGGGATGGGATACCTGAAGCAGACACGAAATACTTTTTCCGGCTTGAGTGTGGAAGAGAATCTGAACTTGAGCAGTTACAGACGAGGCCATGGTGTAAGTGCACGATTAGATTGGATTATGGAGATATTCCCATTTCTTAGGGATAAACTTGACCGCCGCGCAGGTCTGCTATCCGGTGGTGAACGTCAGGCACTGGCCATCGGCATGGTATTGATGAGAGAATCGGATATTTTGTTGATTGATGAACCTACTGCCGGCCTGGCGCCCAAGGCAGCCCGTATGATATTGGAAGCAATTCACCGCGCGAGAGAATCGGAAAAATTTTCATACATCATCGTTGAACACAACTTGAAGATAATACAACCATGGGTGTCGAGGGCATTAATCCTTAATCAGGGCCGTATAACAGGTGAGGAAAAAGAGGTTTCACACCTGTTAGATCGGGCAACCCTTGAGAAACATTACTTTGGATGAAAACAATTGTAACTATAACAGATTCTGAAGGTCTTGCAATCGCGTTGGATCGATATTTTTGTTGCACGTATGGCGATGACATAGAATCCTGCTATATGACCTATCGAAATAAGTCGGCTCAGCTTTCAGGCGATCTATACAAACAAGCCGATCTGTTTATTCTTGAAATGTTTCGTTCCTATGATCTTGGCCTTCGGGCCGAGGCTATACCGGTAGCTGAGAATCTCTGGAAGAATGGCAAAAAGGCTGTCATTGTATGCGGATCGGCAAAAGGTGAAAAAATTCGCAGTTCAATTTATTGGGATCTCGGTAGTAGAGTAAGTTTTTGTGAATTGCTTAAAAAGATAAACACTCAGGTAATCGACTGGAAGAACGAACTGAGCAAGCTCAAGGAGATTTTCAAAGAGTACTGCTTTACTCCTTCGCATCATCGGCATGGTTACACCGTTTTTTCTCGTTCTTAGAAGGTAGCCTCTTTAAAATAAGATGAAAGTTGAAAATTAGAAGAATATGTATATGATAACAGCAAAAGCAATGAGATTTAAATGTATATGGATATTTCTTTGTATACTGATTGTTTTACTGGTAAGTGAAAATACCTATTCATCAGATTCAAACTACCCGATAAAATTGGAAATAATTGATAGATCTCAAGCTCAATACAATAGCCCGAAAAATACCTTTGCTGCAAAGATTTCGGCGTTATTAGCAAAGGATCTTGAATGGTATTATGAGACATTAACCAAAGAAACCGTATCAATAAACAAAAAATTGTTTAAAGAAGCTGGTTTAGATCCGGGAAAAAATTTTGATGTGGTCGCTGAAAGCGATAAAAATTTTATCATTGACAAAATACCGTACAAAAATGGTGTCATCCTAATTGGCAAAATAGTTTCTAAAGATGGATCTATCCTAATTGGCCCGGCGGTTTTCATAAAAGAAGATGGGCTATGGAAACAGACAATCGAATATAACACTGACGAAGAGCTTTTGAAATATCGCGATCTTATTATGCCTGAAGAAATCATATCCTCCGCCATAAAAATTTATCCCAAAAGATGGAGCCTCAACTGGTACAACCGGATAAAAAAACATATGGAGGGAAAAAAGTGGGTCAGGTACTTTGCCGAGAGGGTTTCTATCCTTTGCATGATAACCAACCTTAAGGACAATCAAGGAAAACCGTATAGTGTAAAAGAAATAGTCCCTGAAACAATCCTGTTAAATTATCTGCTGTCTCCCCAGCCTTGGAGGTTTAATAGTGAGGAAAAGGTAGCTTTAATTGTAAAATCAAAAGAGAATCGCTACCTTAAGAAAAGGAAAGGCTTTAAAGAGTGGCAGAACAGAAGCAAATTATTAGAGAAATACAAAAGCCCTGTGATGCTGGTTAAATTCAACAAGTTTAAGGCCATGGAAACCCTTCCTAAGATGAGCCCCGGAAAGGAATATGAGGCAACCCTTTCAGGTGAGTTAAAAAACGGAAAGCGATTCAAAGGAACAACAAAGATCATAATAACCGGATGGAATGTGAAACATAGGTGGAAATGGAATCACCCGGATTGGCTGAACTCAGAAAAAGATATAAACAACTGGTGGAATAAAGAAAATGACTTTGAGGATTGGTGGAAAAAAACAATAAAAAAGCACAAGCGACAAAACAACAGAAAAGAAAAAGGTGCTAGCCGCTGGTAGCGGTGATAACGAGGGGTGAAACGCATCTTGCCATCGGTCAGAAAATCGCGGTGATATACAGGATCATCTGTGTAGCCGTTGTAATAAAGAAGCGCCAGGTCAAAGCCGCCTGTTACTGTGGAGACTCGAAGGGCAAACTCGGAATCCTTAAACCAGTCGTCCGGTTCTTCTCCAGGGGAAAGAATAATCTCACCTGATTCAGCACTTCTTTTTAAGCTTTTCAGCCCCTTTGGTTCCCACGGGCTATCAGGCAGGGGAAATTCGTTTACCTCTGCCTTTGGGATTAAGACCCCTTCCAACGTGACAGGTCCCAACAGGAATATTCCGTCCACCAACAAAATTGGAAGCCTGGCATCTGCCCTGGCGCTTGCAATTGGGTCTCGATAATCCTTGGGGTTAATCAGGTCCATGGGATTGATCCCATCCCCTGATCCAATCTTGGCCCAGACAACAATCCAGCCACAACCGCTGTCTGAGCGAGATAGGTTCATCCATGCCCTTTACTCTTAACTGGTTGCGGCTTTCCAGATAACCGCTAATTGAAAGGACTTTCGTTTTTTCTTCAACAGATGTTTCCTCAGTCAGGGAGTTCAGATCCATATCTTTTAAAGGGTCTGCTTCAATGGCAAGGGTTGTATAAGGAAGGCAAACAACAATTGACAGGACAGTGATCCAGCTTAACATTATTATGCGAAATTCTTTAACCTGTTTTTGACATTTTAAAAGGAAAGCTTGATGTAACCATTTGAGTGTAACCAAAATTAAGCAGCCATTTTTTCCTGTACATTCATAAAGTTATATTCATCAGGAAAAAATGTATTATTTTTAGCCTGTGCTGTGAAAAATTCCCAATATTCATCCCAATCCTTACTTTTTGCCACTGAGCGTAACTTCAGAATTGAATCTGATCCGTTAATTCCCCACCGGGCACCTGATATTTCCATTCTATCCTTAACTACGTGACTGCAGGCCGATTCAACAACACCGGAACCTATTGGATATCCTTCGGATAGATACTGATTATATTTCATATATTCTTTATGGTTTTTCAAGTAGGTTATTACTTTT
>Ga0255431_1066_pt1 | contig 19765 bp, 23 predicted proteins | sample ANMaggSeSYBR02J5_FD_182633 | JGI IMG/M metagenome (GOLD analysis project Ga0255431, IMG submission 182633) | Sediment cell enrichment communities from methane seep in Santa Monica Basin, California, United Staets - ANME aggregate JGI... | ecosystem: Environmental > Aquatic > Marine > Cold seeps >... | reverse complement strand
CAATTCAGCCATCCTTAAAATCGGATGCCGATGGCTATAATCCACGAATTTGTGTATATAGGGATACATTTTTTGTTTTTAATACTGAGTTAAAATCCATCGATTTCAAAGGTTTTTGACAATTGTGTGCAATTATCTATTTGAGGACTATTCAATTTACCGATAACGTTTGTGTATGGATGAACAGTTACTAATTAAGAACTATTTTGGCAATACAGTGTTTTAAAGTAAAATTGAAGGGCAATTGAATGAGCTTTTGTTTAAAGTTTTGAATTATAATCTATGTAGATTCGGTGAAGTTGCATTTTACATGAAAATCGATATATACAGCCATTTTTTGTGTGAAATTGAAGAAGTTACCACTATGTCAACATGTGTTTTGCTTCAAACCTCGCATGGGTGAATTTCCTTACAGGATTAATTTGGAGAGAGTTACTATGAATATCGATAAAATTAAAAAGTGCAAGCCCGTTCCAACCGTCAACTTTATGAGAGAATACTATATACAGTGATTAACTATTATTATATATAGGAGTGGTTTGAATATGGTTCGAATAGTTTGGATTTCAATATTGAGCATTATCTTAATGTCATTCTTTTGTGCTCCGGTGGCTTCTGCATTAACCGAAGATGAAGTTAAGCATTTCTTCCTGAATATCTATAATCCCCATGTGGATGAAATAATCCCTGACATCCCTCTTATTAAATCTGTATTTGGCGGGCAGGTTATCCATATCACCATCGAAAAACCAGGAGAAAACATCGAGTTATCAGCACTTACTAATCCAGATGGATATATCAATAAATTGGAGAGTGGTAAGCCTGACAATTCTACGCTTCGATTAATTTCGAATGAATCTGTAGTGCAAAGGATCAGGAACTCTGACGATCCGGTCACAGAAACGAACGAAGCGCTATTAAGTGGAGATATTTCTTATGAGGGAGTTGGCGTCATACAGGAGATTAATGTTACCATTGTAAAAACAGTCCAGTTCTTCGCAGAACTCTTTTGTATAATTTGACTTGTGTATATCACTTGTGCAGATAATGCTTAAATTTTTATCCAGATAAACTCACATATAGATTTGTAGCAATCATCTCTGTAAGGAAAAGGCTTGAGTCAAACGTTGCGATGGCACACCAAACCACAGCAGAGCTGCAGGGTATAGTTATTAAGATCAAACGAGATACAAAATTCATGATAGGTTTTGCAGTAGGAAAAGGAACTCAAAATACAAGTGACACTTTTCCAGCTAAAATAAGGTTGGGAAATTTTCGAAGTTGCAAGCCTGACTTGACACTATGGATCATACCATATCCAGTACACATTTTACTATATCCTGCGCAACATTCACTCCGCAAGCCTCGTATATCCCACGCCCCGACGGTGTGCCGTTCACCTCAAGTATTTGCAGCCCATCCTCACCCTCGATAAGGTCCACCCCCGCATATACCGCACCAACAGCCTGTGCAGCTTCCACTGCCAGGCCTGCAATCTCACCGGTCACCTCACATCTTCTGTGTGAACCGCCCCTGGATAGATTGTTTATCCACGAACCAGGTGGTGCCAGCCTGTAGATAGCAGCAGGTACATCCCTGTCCACCACAAAAACCCTGATATCCCTGCCCGGATTGGAAATAAAACGCTGCAGATACAGCACGCCTCTGCTGTCAATAACTGAACTCAGCAGCTTTACAGAGTCTTCATCATCAACCACGCAATGGATATCCATTCCCTTAAACCCGAAAATAGGCTTCACTACCGCCCGCCCCCAATCCCTTATCGCATCCAGGGCTGCATCCAGATCGGTGGTCAGTATAGTATCAGGGGTGGGCAGGCCGTGCTCCCTGAACAGGTATGAGCATATGTGCTTATTGGCGGCTGTACGAATAGCCTCGGGCGGATTTACTACCTTCAGTCCGGACCTCTCCAGGTTGCACAGCACATCCAGTCTGTACGGCATATCCTCTGAACCGCCACTGCTGCTGTCACCACCACCACCAGCACCGCCTCCGCTACCGACACCACCAACGTCCCTTACAATCACCGCATCAAGAGACTCCAGGTCAGTGTTTCCTGCATAAAGCCTGTTGTGTTCCTGTATACTTGTAGTTACGTCGTGGAGCCTGAAGACAACAGGCCGGGCGTTGGCTTTTACAAGTGCATCGTTCAATGCAACTGTAGTCCAGTCCCTGGGATCGGTCACTGCAATACCGATATGTTTCACCTGAGAACCCCCTCAATAATAACCGGACTGAGATTTAACTGTTCCAGCACACACGCCTGGACATTCACTGCCTTTGCCACCTCATCAATAATATTACCATCTGCTGTAGCAATGATCCCGTTACTTTGCTTCAGGTCATGATCCGCATGTCTCGATGTTCCGGCACCCCCCTCAAGTCCCACATCCTTCAACTTCTTCTCCACCCACCATGCCATCTCTTTGCTCTTACTTATCTGGCTGTCAAATAAAAACTCCACCCTGGAAGGAGCAAAACCTGTTAGTACCCCTAAGATCTCATCCATTGCCCTTTCTGTTAGTCCCGAGCACCGGTAATTCCTGAACACACCCCTGGTATCCCTTAAAAACCCATCATCACACAGATAGACCGGCTCACCCTTAAGCGCGGATTCCACGCCGATAAGCACATTATAACCGTCAACCAACACCACCTTTCCTTTCAGGTCTTTACACTTTACCGTCTTTTCTCTGCGGCTTTTTATAGTGTCCCTGCCAAATACCACCCTTGTAAAAACATACCGCCATTTGATATCCAGCCGGTAGTGATTGCAAACAAACGTAATGGCCCCCTTCCCTGGATAACCCCTGTCTAAAAGATACCTTATATCTGTTACGGCTTTTCCAGGCTCCGGCATGGTTAGTACTCCATTTTGAACCTCAACAGCCCAGCTATCCCGCCCAGACCGTGCAGCCTGTGACCGGGCTCGAACTCGGTACTGAACACGACCACCTCACCCCGGCTGTGTTCTATATTCAGCAAGAACGCATCAATATTCTCACCTTTCTCACGTCCTTCCCTTAGCAGTTCATCGGCAATGAGCAGGGTCTCGATCGCACCCATATCCCTGGCCCTGTGCACTTCATCCCAGCCGTACACTGCTGCTCCTTCGGTAGCTATCCTGGCCATCAGTTCTTCCATAAGAGTAGCCTCCCTGGACAGGCGTGATTCCTCAACTATCCTGTCCACGGCTCCCCTGCGAAGTACTTCCTGGTAACCTGAAACCCCTATAGTAATAGTATCCTCTGTCCTGGCACGCCCGGCAAGTTCAGGTTTCTTCTCCTTAAGGAACTTCATGTAATCATCTTTGGTGAACCCGGGCCCGGCCACTATCACTACTTCGGATTTGCCTGCGCCCTGGCCCAGTTGTGCCGTTACTTGTGAAAAGAACTCTTGCCTGCTGCTTTTTTCACCTTTGCCAGACCCCATCTTTACATTTGAATAATCCTCCACACCGAACTGGCGCACCAGTCCGATGGATGCCTCGCCCTCTTCAATTGTCAAAATAACTACCCGCGGCCGCCGTGCAGCTGCTTCTGCTTCCTTGATGCGCTGGAGCTGGTCGCTCTTCCAGGTCTTGATCACAGACAGGTTGGTCCCCTCCTCGATATTCAGTGTGTGGTAAGCACCGGTATCCTGCCCACTCTCGATCAGGCCGTGCAGCCTTAGCCTGTTGGCGAATTTATGGAATTCTATCTTATCGATACGCACCCCCAGGCGCATGGGCTTTTTCTCCATCTTCTCTGGCCGCAGTTTATCTGTAATACCTTCCATCCGCCGCTTGGTCAGTGCAAACACAAGGTCGCCTGGCTCAATGATATATTTCAGGTGCCACAGGTCATCCAGGGTCTCGGGTGCCAGGGCTATCGTGCCTTCCCTGCCTTTCAGGTTTCGCTTGGTAATTCGCATCTGGGTATTATATTGTGCGGGTGACTTATGTCATTTTGGATTTATATGAGCTAATGGCATTTTGGCGAAAATGCCTCTTTTTTTAGTTGCCTCTGTATACAGTTACCATCTGGCCACAAATTTGCTTTTTATACCTTATATCTTTTAGAAGTTTGTTAATCTAAGGGCTCAAAGGCAAATTTTAAGGACAAGAAGAGTTCAGATGGGTTTTTGGGGCTTTAAAGACGTTATGTGGGTTTTGCCGTAGGCTCGAATTGGAAAGATTATTGATAAATACTTTCACAATGCTCTATGTAATATTTTAATAAAGATGTCATCCTTTTATAGCCGAGGATTAAAATAAACGTATTTGTTTAGATATTCTTTTGGACAATCAATCTTTGCTCCTGTGCCAAATTTGGTGAGAAGTTTTCTGGAAGAAACCTATTACTGCGTCTGTTAGGAGAAGTTTGCCGGTATCTATTTCAATACGTTTCATTAATAGTGTACCATATATTAATATATATGAAGCTTTCGGTTAGAATGAACAAACCAGTATGAAGTGATGAAAAAATCAAGATTTAAGAGGAATGAACATCAATTAAAGTTGGGCAGCTAAACAAATACAAGTGTTCAATCATACCAATTATTTCACTTGCGTCCAAAATAGAAAAGCAAACCCGAAACTTTTTAATCCAAATAACCTTTATATATCGGGATTTAAAATGAACAAGCAACCTGTACTCAATATACTAAAGGATATTTTCCAGGCCTATGGATATAATATTGATTCATCATATATATCGGATTTGGTGGCATCCAAAGGAGTCTCAGACCGCATTTACATCAAACTTGATAGTGAAGTTGATTACAGCTCAATGCGCAGGTTTGCTGACTCTATAAGGAGCACCGAAGGTACCGGGTTATACATCCTGAATAACAAAGTACCGGATGAAGTTGCCGGTTTTGCCTCCCAGCAAGATATTATATTCTGGGACAAGCATGATCTGCAAAGCCAGATTGGTAAGGCCATACTGGCAAACACAGAAGGTCTTCCGATGAAACTGGATTTATCAGGACATGATAGTGGAAGGATTACAGAAATACCGGAACCGACCCCGGCAGCAGGGTCCCAGGATGACAATATCTTCCAAATGTTCGTCGAATCTTCGTCATCAAAACCGGAATCTGCTCCTGAACCAGTCCATGAACCTGCTTTTCAATGGCCCGGCCTTGACGTAGCTCCCAGACAGAATTACCCGGAAAGTACGGGGACCGGGGAATTTGGTGAGAATCAGGAAGAGGATATAGTACGAATCCCCCTTCCCTCCCTGCCTATAAACATGGCAAAGACCAGCGCTATCAAGATAAGCCAAGCAAAGATCGGGGATGTCCAGGACTTACTTTTGAAATTCATACCCAGTTATATTTACAAATATGAATTTAATACAAAGAGGAAGTTCAGGTCAAAGATAATTGACCTTAATGGCAAGGGAGAGGGCATAGTAAATGCTATTACAGGTGAGCACACTTTCAAGCGCTCTTCAGACCCACTGGAATATGCTGAGATCATGACAGAGAACTACCAGATAAAAGAACCAACGATAAGTGACAAGGATGCTAAAGAAAAAGCATTGGATGCTATTATCCAGAAGCATTCTAATAAAATGAAAGTGGACGAGGTCAAAGGTGATGCCATAATTTCAGAAAGCAAGACGCTTTCACCTCTGGAAAATGAGATAGATCTTGCAATAAATATAGTATATATTCCTGTGTGGGAGATTCAGGGAAAGCAAAATACTATTGACATAAATGCCTATGACGGGCATATCATTGATACTCCCGTAGATGATGATGCGGAGTTTGTTTAGTTATTTGACAGGTATGTATCAAAACCTGATGATGTAAATATCTCATTTTCAGGGGTTATAAGCATACACTCTGTATTTTGTATATTCTCAATAAGTTCCAGACCTTCGTTGGGTCCCAGTACGAAAACGGTTGTGGCCAGTGTGTCCGCTTCCATGGCCGAACCTGCTATTATTGTTGCACTTAAAAGACTTTGTGATGAGTATCCTGTCCGTGGATCACTGATATGTGAGAGGCGGGCAGATTCATTGAAATAGCGCTCGTAATTTCCGCTGGTAGCCACTGCCATGTCTGATATCTCCATAACAACAATAGACTGGCTTTTATTCTCTGGATTTCTAAGTCCCACTTTCCAGTCAGAACCATCCGGTCTGGTACCAAAATACATGCCGTCACCCCCGGCATTTACAAAACCACTTGTATATCCGTTATTTTTTAACACTTTGACTGCCTGGTCCACAGCATACCCTTTGGCCATGCCATCCACGGTAATGGACATACCTTCTGCATTGAAGTAAATAGTATGTTTCTCTACTGAAATATTAGTATAGTTCACAAGGATCAGGGTTTTATTAATCTCCTCTCCAGTGGGATATTCACCTGCGATTATTTTTGTTTTCCACAGGTTAAGTATAGGCTTTATTGTGATGTCAAAGGCTCCTTCACTTATATTGCCGTAGTGTATTGACTGTTCCATTACATAAATGAGGTCATCGGATACATTATCCACATGCCCCTCAGCGTTCAATATACCAATTTCACTATTGGAATCAAAAGTGGTCATTAATTTTTCAATGCGGTCAATTTCCCTAAAAGCACTATTTATTGTGGTTTCTGCATTGGTTTTTGGGCCGACTATCTCTATAGTGACAATAGTCCCCATTAATTGCTGGCTTTCTGCAATGAGATCATTGCTAAACCCATTATCAGGACCGACCGGAAAATGGGTATAGATCGTAAACAGAGCTACTGTTATTACTATCAGCGCAAATAAAGTTATGATTGTCCTATGACGGAAGTAGTCCATATTTAATTTAGGATTATTGGATGTTATATCTATGTTTTGTTATGATGTTGTATGCGAAAAACAATTCGATAAATTTAAATAAAGCAGTGTAGTGACATATATAGGGTTCGGAATATGGTGAAATTTCAATATATATTAACTTTAAATGAACCGGTGTATGCGGAAATGGCAGCAGACAATGCTATAAAGTTAGCTAAGATGTATAATGCTGAAATTTCTATTATAAATGTAGTAGATAACAATTTGTTCAAAGAAGAAGAAATTGGGATTCAAACTGAATTGGGCCGGACACTGGTTGATAAATACAAGCTAATCTGTGAAAATAATGGAATTAGTATAAAGAATGCTACTGTGGCAATAGGATCACCAGTTTTTGAAATTCTTGGGATGCAGGAGGAGATCAATGCCAGTTTAATCATTTTAGGTGCTTCTAAAAACAAACTAGGGAAAATAGCTGAGAAGCTTGTAAAAGATGCAAAGTGTCATGTACTGATAGCCCGTGAAAGTACTGCTGGTGATGAGCTATTCAGCAACATTCTTATTCCGGTGGAAGGTAAAAAAGATGCAAAGTATGCTGGAAAATTTGCAGCCAGCATTGCACATCGCTCTAATTCGAATCTGACGGCCTGTCACATTTTACCACATAAGGTGAAAGTGGATGAGGTTAATGAAATAACTAAACCTGTATTAGATATTGCCAAATCAAAAGGAATTCAAGCGGAATCTTTAACCGGTGAAGGAAAAACTGCCGATGAGATTTTAAACATAATTTACGATAAATCCTTTAATCTGGTGATATTGGGATATTCAAGTCGTGGTAAAGTTTCCAGGTTTGTACATGGAAGTGTCTCGGAAAAAGTTATTCATTCGGCAACGTGTTCTGTTTTTGTGGTGAAAAGCATAAGGACAGAAAGAATATATACAGTTCCAAAATAAAAAAGGTGTAATAAAATGACAAGATTCCAATTCCTTGTTCCTGTTGACGGTTCTGAGAATTCAATGAATGCTGGAAAGCATGCTGTAGAATTGGCTACGAAATACGGTGCGGAAATATCCATAATATTTGTAGTAGATTCCCGCAGATATATCCTGCCCGAAATCCTCAAGATCATACATAGTGCAGGTGAAGAATATGTTGGTCGGATACGAAATATAGCGCAGGACAGTGGAGTAACAGTCAAATCAGCAAAAGTACTTACCGGAATCCCGGTTGAAACGATTGTAAATGAAGCAAAAGCAATCGATGCGAATCTAATAGTACTGGCATCTAAGGGGGGAGTAGAATCAAAAGGAGCATCTGTCGGTGTTGTTGCAAATCGTGTATTAAGGCAGTCCCATTCACATGTTCTACTGGTACGCAGTACTACGAATAAAGAGCATTACAAAAATATATTGATCTCAACAGACGGGTCAAAGGATGCTGAGTATGCTGCTTATTTTGGTATGAGCATTGCAAAAAGATACAATGCGAAAGTATATGCATGTAACATTGTCGACTCCAGGAACAAAATACTTGAAAGGCATATCACGACATTTGATGAAACAGGAAAAGGAAGAGTATTAGGAGAATCGATAAATTTTTCCGAAGCCATAATAAAGCGGATGCGTGAACACATGCTTAAAGATGCTGAAAAGATAGCCGATGGTGTAAGAAATATCGCAGATAAGAAGGGTGTAACTGCCCAAACCATTGTAAGAGATGGAAATACCGCATCTGAGATACTAAAAATTGTTAAAACCAAGGATATAGACCTTATCGTGTTGGGTAGCCATGGAAAGGGTTCAATCTCCAAACTGCTGGTTGGGAGTGTATCAGAAAAGGTATCATCCACAGCCAGGTGCTCAGTACTTGTAGTAAGAGGTTCCAGAATAGAGAGGGTAGTGCCTGAATAATTATGTTATAATGATATGTTTTTTTAATTGTTCATTGGATATAATTACTTCAGATTATATTATTGTTATTATTGTGCTATGATTGTGCTATGGTTGAGTAATCGAAATGATGATAAAAACATCCTGCAATTGTTCATAATTTATCACAAAATCTCATAGAAAATAGAAAGATATAAGTCACAACAATAACTCATAAACAAAACTGCAACGTATCTTTATTAAATATACATATAAAAAAAGGTGGCCGCTGTTATTTAAGAGTGGATAAAAATGAAAGATAAAAAAAATAATTTCGGAATAATATCACTATTATTAACTTTTATTATAATATCAGGTTTATTGCTGTTTTTCAATCTGACATATTATCCTGAAAAACAAATTATAGTTGATTCGCTGGACGTATTATGGATTGATTATTTGATAAAGTTCTATGTTATCTTCAGTGTCGTCGGCCTCACAATCAATCTGGTCCTGATGCATATTATATTTACAAGAATGAAAGGCTTTTATAAAGGGTGATTATTTTGGAGATAGAAAGATTTAATTCAAACCAGATTATCGTTCATTTTATTGCAGCTCTTTCTCTGCTGGTATTATATATTACAGGGATTCCGCAGCTGTATCCTGAACATCTCGGATGGATACTGGATCTTATTGGACTGTCAAAAGTGATGTTCATTCATAGACTGGCCGGTTTTGGACTGGTCTCAGTAGCTGTGTATTATCTTGTATATTCCATTTTGTCAGTAATAATTAGTGGCAGAGAATATTACAGTAAGATTCTATTCCCTACGTCTGCTGATATAATAGATTATGTGAATGATAACCTGTCAATACTAGGTGTGCAGCAACAAAGAATTGATTATGATAAATACAGCTGGCTTGAAAAAGGCCTGATCTGGAGTGTAATTTTAGTAGACTGTATCATCATGGGTATAACTGGTATTATCCTTTTTGCACCATGGTCATTTGCATCCATTCTTCCACTATCGTATTTGATAACGATAAGGTTGGTACATGCCAGTTTTGCTATATTGAGCCTTTGCGTCATTCTGCCACATTTCTATTTAGTCCATTTGAGCCAATTTAAGTTCCCGATGTCAAAAAGTATGTTCACAGGGACAATTTCCGAAGAAGAAGCAAGAGAAGAATATCCGAAATGGTACAGAGAGATTACAGGTGAAGATTTATGATTGAAAAAATCGGTTTTCCACTGGTATTGTTTGCAATGCTGGCAATTGTACTTGTTGAAACAAATATAATGACCACTGGTATTATTATTACTATTGGTCTGAATTTAGCCCTTGCTCTGGTATTGACACAGATTTTAGCACTGCTATATGGTTTTTCCAAATCGCTGAAAATATTGAATAAAACGCGGCGCCATCCGCTTTATTCACCAGCCAGGGAAGCGTCTATACATGCACAAACTAAATAAAATATCATTGCTATATGAAAAATAAATAACAATAAGTGTGGGATTAAATTGAAAAAAGTAATCACAGTACTTGTAATTGTTGCATTAATAGCTCTTATTACAATCTCATACGGCAACCTTAATTATAATGGAAACCAGGCTAAAGCTACCCATTATATTTGTACAGGTCCATGGGAAGATAGTAAATGCAAAAGCTGTCATCATGATGCAAATGAAGATTTACTCAACTCGTATCATGTACAACAAGTCAGCAGGAAGTCTATAGATGAACAGTGGGATCTGCTGTTTCTAAATCTTGTTAACCGGGAAGGGACTAAGAAATTGGTCAGAGGATGTGACCAGTGTCATACACAGGGTATTCCCCCACACACTTCAAGTATTGCTACAGCTGCCATGCAGGTAGAATGTACTAATTGCCATATAAAAGATGAGTCAGTGTATACAATTCATGATGCTGATGGAATTATTGGAAGTAATATAACAACAGATTGTGCAACATGCCATTTAGATGACATGAACAATAATAATGAAATACTTTACTGGACCAGTCCATCTGCTGACACTTGTGCCAATATGTGCCATCTGTCCGATGTTGCTATCAGTGCTGGAATGTGGGGTAGTGATGATTTTGCATCCTATGACGTTCATGCAAGTGCTGGTGTTGAATGCCTGGATTGTCATGTAACGAATGACCACCAGATTGGCTGTGACAGTATGCCGGTTTTTTCAGAAACAGTTCCGGACAATTTCTATCCAATGAAATCATGTATTGACTGTCATGGAGAAGTCACACATGGAATGGTCGTAGATGCTCATATTAAGACGGTGGGATGTGAAGCATGCCATATACCTGTACTACCAGGTGGAGAACTACCGGGCGGTATGCCGATATCTTCAATAGATTATTCGAACGGTTATAGAAAGGTCACAAATGAATTGCAGGATTTTAATCCTGTATTGGCATGGTTCAATGGTTCTGAAAAAGGTTTACCTCATCCGTGTGATAAAGATGACCCTGGTGCGGTAATTAAACCTTTTAATGTGATAACCATATCCTGGTGGGATGAAGGAAATGATGTGGATATTCGTTACAATCCCAACACAAGTACGAAACGTGGCAATCCCATTGTTCTGTCACATGTGAGAGCTATTGGTATTTCAACTGATATTGAAGAGAGCACAAATAGAATGCGAACATTTGATTTTAATTATGACAAGATCCCTGATTATCCTAATGCAGTATTAAGGCAAACGGATGCATATTATCTGGTAAGCCACAATATAGTAGGAGCAAAAAGTGCCCTGGGAAAAAGTGCACTGTGGTGCGCTGACTGCCATGGCAATACTTCCAGGATAGACTGGACATTATTAGGATATGAAGCAGATCCTGCACAGACAGATCCGCCAACTGATTTTTCCACTTATGAAATCACCGTAGAGATAATTCCGGAAAGACCAAAACCGGTAGAGGTGGTTAAATGACAACAGAGGACGTGAAAAATGTTAAGGATAAAGAGGTTCGAAAACAGGTAGTTATTCCGTTGTTGCAGCACATAGGTGCTGTTTGTGAACCAATAGTGGATAAAAAAACCAACGTGCTCATTGGTCAAAAAATTGGAGAGGGGAATAATGAGTTCAGTGTCCCGGTCCACTCCAGTACTGCAGGACATGTTGTTGCTATTGAAGAACGGCCCCATCCTATTTGCGGCAGCGTACCGAGCGTCATTATTGAATCAAACGAAACAAACGATACTATTGAATTCAAAACCATTAAAAATCCCTCAAAGGAATATATCATCAGTGCCCTAAAGGATTCGGGAGTGGTTGAACTTAACGGGTACTCCATTTATAATATGCTCACATCTGGAAAACTGATTGATGTGGTTTTAATAAATCTTTCTTTTTCGGGTGATGTGAGCAGTAATTGTGCACCGGAAAATATAGCAAGTATCATCGAAGGGATGAATCTGCTCATCAAAGCTTCTGATGCACAGCAGGGAGCCTTCATTATTCAAAAGGATGATAGACAGCTTATATCAGCGATTGAATCCGGGTTGTTTGAAGAAGCAGATATTGAAATATTCACTGTCGAGCAGAATTATCCACCATCTATGGCAAACCTTCTTGCGTATGAAATAACAGGTATGCAAATTCCTAATATCTGTACACCTCTGGATGCAGGTGTGTTGCTATCAAGCGCCAGTAGTGCTCTGGCAGTTCGCAAAGCCGTGCTTGAGGGTATACCCCAGATCACGGTCAATATCACAGTCACAGGAGCAGTACATAACCCTGGAGTAAAAAATGTGAGGATCGGAACCAGTATCAAGGAGGTTATTGATTCCTGCGGTGGTTATTCAGGCGAACCGGGTAAGATCATAATGAACGGGATCTTTAGCGGTACAGCCCTGTCCACAGATGAAGTTCCGGTAATCAAATCTACTTCCCATATCATTGTCCAGTCCAGTGATGAAGTACTGCATGACATACCCGGTCCATGCATTCAATGTGCCAGATGTGTGGATATATGTCCTGTTAATATCCTGCCGGGCAGGATTGCATCCTTTGCAGATATGGGTATGCATGATGAATGCTTCAAACTACATGTTAACAGCTGTGTTGAATGCGGTCTGTGTGTTTATGTTTGCCCATCCGGCAGACATATATTGCAGTTGATCAGGTATTCCAAGACAGTACTGCAGCAGTTATTGAAATATGAGGATGAAACGGGATATTCGGGCTGTCTCACATGCGAAACACCATGTCTTGCAAGTACACCATTCATTTCAAACGGAGGAATATTATGAAACTAACAGTTTCACATCCATCCCATATCAGGGAAGGAGTTACTATCAAGTCCATTATGTGGAGCAAAATAGTAATTTTATTGGTCTTAAGTCTATTTTCAGTAGTTGTGTTCGGCCTGCAAGCGCTGGCACTGTTACTGGTAAGTATTCTAGCTGCTGTGCTTACTGAAGCCGGTATCCAGAAATTAACAAACCAGGAGTTAACTATTCAGGACGGGGATGCTGTATTGATTGGATTGATAATAGCACTGTTACTACCGCCGGGTATTGAATTATGGATACCAGTGGTGGGAGTATTCTTTGCTGTAGCTCTGGTAAAGCACGGATTCGGCGGTCTTGGGTCCACTCTATTCAATCCTGCAATAGCTGCATGGGTGTTCATGAACATGTCTTGGAAAGCACTTGCAGGATCTAAATCCATATCCATACCACATATAGGTGAATATACTGATCTTTTAATGGAATTCGGTGCAGGAAGAATGGCGGAAGTGTCCTCTGTAGTGCTGATCATTGGCGGACTGTATCTTATATATAAGAAATATATTGACTGGCGAATCCCTTTACTTTATCTTTCAAGTACGATCATTATGGCAGTCATACTAGGTGAAGAACTTTCATATGTTCTAACAGGAATGCTATTTTTAGGAGTGTTCATACTGGCTCCGGATCCAACTACTTCCCCGATCACAAAGAACGGCAGGATAATCTATGGATTGTTATGTGGTATAATGACAGTGATTTACGGATATCTCACATATAATTATGTCGTAGCTGTACTGTATACAGTATTCTTTGCCAATGCCATTGCGCCTTTCATTGAAAAAAATACTTACCCCAAGCCTGTTAATGAGGTGCCGGCATGAAAAAAGAATATATGATGGTTATGGTGAAAATGGTAGTAATGTCAGTAATTGCTGCTGTAATATTGGGTGGTCTGTATATACCCACACAGGCGCAACTAAAAATATATCAGGAGGAGCAAAGACAGCTTGCCCTGGTAGATGTGCTTCCTGTAGCCGACCATTTTGAAGCTGTTAAATCAGGTGAAGAAACATTATTTTACCAGGCATTTGATGCAAGCAATAATCTTGTCGGATATTGTTTTTTCCATGATCAACCAGGCTCGCAGGGTACGATCACGTTGGCGGGTGGAGTTGATACTGAATATACGGTAACCGGAGTAAAGATCATGACACATGCCGAAACCCCGGGTCTGGGTTCATATATCACTGAACCGTCTTTTACCGATCAGTTCAAGGGAGTTGCAGTGAGTGACCTGATGCTTTCTAAAAATGATGGTGCAATAGATGCGATCACAGGTGCTACAGTCTCTTCACAGGCAGTGATAGACGGAATACATGTAAAGATTGGTGAGATTAAAGCAAATTAATGATTATTGAGAGGGATTTATTATGGCAGATATGACAATTTCAGGTGAGTATTTTAGAGGAATTGTAAAAGATAACCCTGTATTCAGTCTCGTACTTGGACTATGTCCAGTACTTGCGGTTACTACATCCGTAGAGAATGCTATAGGTATGGCGGGAGCGGCTTTGTTTGTCCTGTTAGGATCAAATGTTATGGTATCTGCACTGAGAAACCAAATACCACCGATCACCCGTATTCCGATGTTTATAATAATTATTTGTACTTTTGTTACCATAATTGATATGGTGATGGAAGCGTACACACCACCGCTGTATAAGTCTTTGGGAATATTCATTCCGTTGATCGTGGTTAACTGTATTATTATCGGACGGGCTGAAGCATATGCCAGTAAGAACACTGTAAAATATTCTATTGTTGATGCATTAGGCATTGGTACCGGTTTTTTAATCGTGCTTGTAATTATCGGAGCTATCAGGGAGCTGTTAGGAACGGGAGCAATTGTACCCTTCGGATTTACATTGATCAGTATAGACATAACACCTTCTACGTTTATGATATTGCCGGGAGGGGCGTTCATGACTATTGGTGTATTAATGGCAATGGTAAATTATAACCGCATAAGAAAAGCAAGAAAGGGGGGATAGTAAATGGAAGATAGTTTATTCTCAATTGCAATTAACGGGATATTTGTTAAGAATTTCCTGCTTGTACAGTTCCTCGGGCTGTGTTCATTTGTGGGCGTGTCAAAGGAGACTAAAAGTGCTGCAGGCATGTCGGCTGCGGTGTTATTTGTCATGATAATGGCATCGGTAGCTTCATATTTGATATATACTTATCTCCTTCTACCCTTTGGGCTGACCTTCTTAACAACAATTAGCTTTATTATTGTGATAGCTTTTCTTGTGCAGCTTGTTGAGTTCATTATTCGTAAATTCAGTCCTCCTTTGTATCGGTCGCTGGGTATATTCTTACCTTTGATAACTACCAACTGCGCCATTCTTGGTGTTGTAATACTTAATGCAAGGCTTGATTACAACTTTGTCCAGAGTCTTTTCTATGGTATTTCAGCCGGTCTGGGATATTCTATGGTGATGCTGTTTATGTCAGCTATCCGTGAGAAGGCCAATTCGTTGAAGGTCCCGGAAGCTATTGAAGGACTGCCACATGCGTTCTTTATTACTACATTGCTTTCAATGGCATTTGTAAGCTACTTCGGAGTGATCCCAACATGAATCCGGTAGCTATTATCGTTGGATCTGCAGCTGTGATCGGAGGTATAGGGTTCTTAGTCGGTATAATACTGATATGGGCCTCTGAAAAATTTGCAGTTGAGGTCAATCCGCTTGTGGAAGAAGTTAATGAAGCACTGCCAGGTGCTAACTGTGGAGCATGCGGATATGCAGGGTGTGCTGATTTCGCTGAAAAAGTAGTGGACCAGGTGGCACCAATCGATGGATGTCCCGTAGGAGGATTTGATGTAGCGAAAGTCATCGGCGGGCTGCTGGGCCAGGAAGTAAAAGAGGCTGAAAGTGTCTATCCATTTGTCAGGTGCAATGGAGGTATACACTGCACAGATAAGATCGATTACGATGGTATTGAGGACTGTAAAGCGGTCATGATGCTTTCAGATGGCGAGAAAGGATGCAGTTACGGATGTATAGGGCGGGGAACATGTGTGCGTGCATGTCCTTTCAATGCACTGGAAATGGCGGATGATCGGTTACCGAGTGTTAATAAAAATCTGTGTAAGAGTTGCGGGATATGTGTTGAAGCATGTCCGAATGATATACTTGTTATGGCAAACGATAATGAACAAGTGCATGTACTCTGCAGGTCATCTGATAAAGGTAAAGTTGTGAAGGCAGTGTGTGAGTTTGGCTGCATAGGATGCAAGATATGCGTGAAGAACTGCCCGGCTGATGCTATTACAGTAACTAATTTCCTTGCTGAGATCGATCAGGAGAAATGTACCAACTGCGGACAGTGTATTGAGAACTGCCCACAAAAGTCGATTCAGATGAGGGAATTAATTGTAGAAGCGGTAGCGGCATAATAGTTCAGATTGCTACTGGTTTACTATATATTATTTCATAATAAGATATACATTCCAGTAGTTATCACCATGACCGAGCAGTTTGATTATTTCAACTTCTAGCAAGTGTCCCAAGTGTATATTCAAGTGCACATTTGAATATATCCCTGTGCATATATGGTATTTATTGAAATTGTCTGTATAAGAACATTCGTATCCACTTGACTCAATTTTGAAATCGAAAACATGCTTGAGCACTTGATTTGGATAATCCAAATATCCATTTTAACCTGTTTTTTAAAGTTGATATGAGATTGATAACTGCCTTGGGCCCAGCTTCATAATATTTAAGAACTTCTTCATATTTTATGTCAATACTCTCGCATAAATAAAAATATAGTTTTTTTGTATAAATTAATTTTATATTATATCGAAGTATATTTATTTTTTGGTTCAGGTGTTTTTTAAAAGTAAACTGTTTATGAGGTGGCTGAATGGTTACAAAAATTATTATATCCAATTCCTTTTAGAAAACTTATTTGCCTTTAGCGACCATTTAAATTTTATGAGAAATGTATACCTTGCAGCACCGCTTTTTTCAGATGCCGAATGTGATTTCAATAGTATGTTAAGGGATCAGCTGGAAGGAATAAGTATGAGTGTCTTCCTGCCCCAGGAGCACTCAAACGATATTGATTCCAAACGGGATGCCAGGCAGGAGTCCATCTTTAGCAAGAACTTGGCCGCTATTGATAATGCTGATATACTAGTAGCGGTGCTGGACGGGGTGGATGTTGATTCGGGCACTGCGTGGGAGATAGGATATGCCCATGCGCTGGGTAAGCCCGTGTACGGGTTGCGGACAGATTTCAGGACGCTTGGGATTGAGGGGGTAGTGAACTTGATGATTGAGAGGTCTGTCGTGCTTTATACGGATCTGGGTGAGTTGGTGGAGCGGCTGGAATTGGAACGATGATATTTAATATGAAAATCACAGGAGTAAGTTTATGAGTTTATTCTATTTGATAATGGCAATTATTCTTGAAGTAGCTGGCACAATATGCATGAAATTATCCTATGGTTTTACTAAAGCAGTTCCGTCAATATTGATGATCATATTGTATTTGCTTAGCCTGGGTTCATTGACATTTGCCCTAAAAAAGATCGATGTAAGTATTGCTTATGCAATATGGGCCGGCTTAGGAACTTTACTTATCGCAACTGTGGGAATATTGTGGTTCGAGGAACCGGTAACTGCACTGAAAATAATATCACTTGGGCTGATAATAATTGGAGTAATTGGGTTGAATCTTAGTGGTGGAGTACATTAAATACTTCAGGCATTCCTTCCAAAATAGAGTGGTACATAAAATAATTTAAATTATTTATTATAATTCATAATTAAATGGATAATTTTTAATAACACAAAATATAAAACTTCGAAATAATTTGAACGCTGATGCATTATTCAGCCAAGTTCATCCAGGGTTTGAGAAAATACCAGACCATCGATAAAAAAAGCAGCACGATTTCCCTACCCGTGGAATTATTCATGATATCGGGAGAGTGATGACTCATAAGAAAATGATTCTTGGGTTGTACAGAAAAGGATATCAGACGCCGGAAATTGCAAAGATGGCGAATCATACAGAACAAGCATGTGACAGGTATAATAAGGCATATAAGAAGGTGGAAAAGTTGAATCAGACAATAAAAAGTGGGGAGATTGCCCGGATATTGGGAATGGGGAAGTCTCTGGTGGATAAATACATAAGAATTTTAAATGAGGGGGAAGAATTATGAATAATATGAGTTACGGCAAGGGGAGGAACCTATCGTTCATTTGGGAGTTTAGTAAAATTATTCCCGCATAACTGGTAACTAATACCATGAAATTAACCAACAAACATATACTAATAACCGGCGGCGCAGGCTTTATCGGCAGCCACGTTGTAGATCATCTTATAAAAAAAAACAAGGTTACCGTACTTGATAACCTGAGTTCCGGCAGGATGGAATTCATACAGCACCATATGGATAATGGTAATTTTAAATTGATCGAGGGTGACTTGACAGAACCCGGCACCATCACATCTGCCCTTGATGGCATTGATATAGTATTCCACCTTGCCGCCAACCCTGATGTGAGGCTGGGGGCCAAAGACACAAAAGTGCACCTTGAACAGAACATCCTTGCCACCTACTACCTGCTTGAAGCCATGAGGCTAACAGGGACTGTCCGGTTAGTATTTACATCCACATCCACAGTGTACGGTTCCGCCAGCATAATGCCCACACCAGAGGATTACGGACCCCAGGTACCAATATCCCTGTACGGCGCATCGAAACTGGCCTGTGAGGCATTGATATCTTCTTACTGTCATACTTTTAACATGAAAGCATGGCTATATCGTTTTGCCAACATTGTAGGCAGCAGGGGCTCCCACGGTGTGCTTGTGGATTTCATTAACAAACTGCGTGTGGACCCGTTCACCCTTGAGATACTGGGTTCGGGCAGGCAGAAGAAATCGTACCTGGATGTGGGTGATTGTGTGGATGCCATGGTCTTCGGGGTGGCAAACTCGGACGATACCGTAAATATTTTCAATATCGGGTCAGAGGATTCCATCGACGTGGTGGGTATTGCAGATATCGTGACCCAAAAGATGGGTTATAATGATGTGAAGTACAGGTTCACGGGCGGGGTAGACGACGGAGCAGGGTGGAAAGGAGACGTGAAGTTCATGCTGCTGTCGATCGATAAAATAAAAGCACTTGGCTGGGTGCCGGGGCACAACTCGCTCCAGAGCATTGAAATGGCTGTAGGATCGTTATTGAGTAAATAGGGTACTGGTAAGTTTGTTTACAATAGAGGAAAGAATAAGAGGATACCAGGGAATGTTCCCAAAACTTGGTGACCCGATCTACATCGACCCACTGGGTGCGGTTATCGGGAATGTAGAACTGGGTGATCATGTCAGTATTTGGTCCAATGCAGTGGTCAAGGGCGACCCGTGCCCCATTAGCATTGGTCCATGGACAAATATCCAGGACAACTGCACTGTGCATGCCGGCCCGGACAATGTTGCAAGTATTGGCGGATACTGCGTGGTTGGCCACGGCGCCATACTTCACGGATGTACTATTGGTGCTGGCTGCATGATTGGCATGGGGTCAATTGTTATGAATAGGGCAACTTTGGGGGACGGTTGTCTTGTTGGTGCCGGGACGTTGATTACTGAGGGCAAAACCTTCCCGCCGGGCAACCTCATCTTAGGCCGTCCAGGAAAGGTGGTGCGGGAGTTAAATCCTGATGAGATCGAGGCAATCCATGAGGCTGCCAGGCATTACTGGGACACGGCACTGGGGTATATGAATAACCTATAGCATCAATAAACCGT
>Ga0255431_1065_pt1 | contig 19872 bp, 21 predicted proteins | sample ANMaggSeSYBR02J5_FD_182633 | JGI IMG/M metagenome (GOLD analysis project Ga0255431, IMG submission 182633) | Sediment cell enrichment communities from methane seep in Santa Monica Basin, California, United Staets - ANME aggregate JGI... | ecosystem: Environmental > Aquatic > Marine > Cold seeps >... | reverse complement strand
TGACATGAAGGAAAGAGCCCATATCGAGCCAAAGAATGCTGAGATGAAGAGATTCCATGGGATGAAAAGAGCAAGATATTGGGGGCTGACGAAGGTGAATGTTCAATTTATTATTACTGCTATTGCTGTTAATATGAAGAGACTTGCAAATGTCATTGGTAGCGTATGCTATCTAAAAACGTGTTGAAAAGTGAGGTAAATTAGGGAATATTGAGGTAAATAATGGGCTAATATGGGTTTTTGGTGAAAAAATCGGATTTTTTCTGAAAAATTCTGGAATTCATGAAAAGGTGCACGGATATGGGGTGAAGTTGAGGGGTTATCCGACAATCTCTTTACAGCTTCTATTGAGTCATCAAATAAATTCACATCCCACATCGGTGTTGCAGTTTGAGTAAACTTCCGTTAGTTTCATCGGACAAAATTTTAAAAAGTCTACTGAAAGCAGGATTTGACTATGCTCCTATTAAAGGGAAAGGAAGTCATACTGCTTTAGTCAGAGAAGGACTTTATGGTGAAAAATTTCTTGTGATAATTCCGAAAAGGGACCCAGTTCCAAAAGGAACTTTAATTTCAATAATTAAGCAATCTGGTTATTCAAGAGATGAATTCATCACATTGTTGGATTGAAAACAGTCACACATTTATTATCCTTGCCGATTTATTATATTATCTGTCAATGTTCCAGATACAGTTTTTTCTTCTCACACAGTATAGAAATAGCATAGGAAGTGGCTGCGTACATGCCACTACCCAACTGCCTGTCCTGTATCTTATTCTTAGAGCAGGAGCGGGAGTTGATGCGGGAGGCGGGCGAGCCTATGGAGTGCGGGATTTTTGATTTTTACAAGGTGTTCTCAAGGGCTTTTGGTGAGGAGAAGGATGGGGTCGGGGGGGGAGTTAGAGTGGGAGGTAGAAGGATGTCGTGACGACCCCGTTTTCGAAAAGCAGGTGTACACGCAACTTACCCACATCTCATTGACAATCATTCCACACACAGGATCGAAATGGCAAAGAAAGATTGTGCGTACATACTACTGACGAACTGCCCGCCCTCTATCTTATTCTTAGAGCAGGGGCTGGAGTTGATGCGGGAATCGGGCAGGCCTATGGAGTGCGGGATTTTTGATTTTTACAAGGTGTTTTCGAGGGCTTTTGGTTAGGAAGAGGATGGGGTAAGGGGGAGTTAGAGTGGAAGCCGGAAAGATGTCGTCAACGACCCCAGCTGGATGGACCAAGGGCATCAGGATTGATGCTCATTCATTTGACTTTCTAATGATTTATTATATATTATCGAAGCTGTCCAGTAATTCAAAATCCGAAGAAAAATAAGATGGATTAGGGCTTAAAACAAAAAAAAACAAGAAAAATCTTGCAGACAGTGATTATACTGTCGATATTATTCCAGAGGAGGCTTTAGATCATGATATGGAGCCATATCTCAAAATAGTCCCTTTTGGAGTATTTGAACCATCGAATGATCACATTTAGATCGTATTCGGAAACTCAAATGAGACCAGTGATTTCATTGTAGATAGTTTGGAACTATGGTGAGAGGAAAATAAAGAACGTCACAGTCATATCAAAGAGTTGGTCATAAATCTGGACAATGGACCCCATATAAACAGCCATAGAACCCAATTCATCAAAAGGATGATTGAGTTTGCTGATAAAACAGGTTTGAATATCCGGCTGGTTTATTATCCACCGTACCACAGTAAATATAATTCTATTGAACGATGTTGGGAGGCTTTAGAAAGGCATTGGAATGGCACGCTCCTGTCTTCCATTTGTAAAGTCATCAGATGGGCTGAAACTATGGCATGGAATGGTGTGCACCCCGCAGTTCATCTTGTCGATAAAGTTTACCAAAATGGTGTTAAATTTACAAAGGAAGCAATGAAAATCTGCGAAGAGAGAATCGAAAGATTGGAAAATTTACCAAAGTGGGATGTCACTATAAAGAGATTGTCGGAAAAGCCTAATTTTCGAGTATTTCAACTTTACTGTCTAAACTTGACTGGGCGCAGCATAGTGATTTAGTTTTAACAATATTTCTGAAATTTCAATTTAGACGCTTTTCAGGTACTTTTCCGACAATCTCATAAACCCCATATCGGGGTAAATTATTTATTGTGGGTTACCTAAACTCCGAAAACATTATGCTAAGAGCAATAAAAACCAAATTGAAGCCTCGGGGGGGATTTGAACCCCCGACCTCGTCCTCTTTGGAGTTATGCAGTTTCCCGCAGGACATTACCAAGGACGCGCTATACCCCTAAGCCACCGAGGCACATGGTGCTTCTATTGATATAACTGGCGGGCCCGGAGGGATTTGAACCCCCGACATCCGGGTTAGAAGCCCGGCGCTATATCCTGGCTAAGCCACGAGCCCACAGTCGTTTAACCATAAGACCAGTGGACTTCCAAATAGTGCTTTATCCATAAAAACTCTTTGGTGTGAAACATTATTCCACCAGAATCACGGATTAGCTACCTTGCTTCCAGGTATGTAACCTCATCCGCTTCCACTATGAACGGTTTTCCCAAAACATTCTCTTCAACTCTCCTTACCCTGCCTATACTCTTTACTTCAAGTTGAAGTCTCGTAGAGAATGTCTCACATTCCTCGAAAACATCTTCGGTTATCTGCATGAGATGGTGTATAGCCACCTGCTTTTTCCGGATACTGGTAATCATGCCTATTGTTCCAGCTCTGACATCATTATAGCTGGTTCGTGTCAGCAAGACTAAATCCCCCACATCAGAACCATGTACTGAATAAAAATTATGGGGGCTACGAATTTCAAGAGTTCTTATGCGATTATCCTGCAATTCCTTTAGTACCTGAGATGATATTCCTGTAAGTGCAATATATTTCATTGAAACACTCCTCCTTTCAACCATACATTGGGAATTCACGCCTGGGCTGTTCGCCTTCCTCACTTGTCTTAACCTGTTCGGCAAGTTTCTGTAGTTCGATTTCTATCTGTTCGGCCTGTTCCATCAGGTTATCAGTGTCAATAGTAAGATCAAAGATTACATTCAGTACCTTAATCACAGAAGCTGCTGCCCTTGGGTCCGGATTGGGGCTATTGGTCTCACCCAACAAGCTTATGGCAGGGACACTGCGCATGAAACATTCTGTCATCACACTACCGGAAATGCCACTAATGGTCCCCACCTGGAATATTTCAACATGATCCTTTATCTTGTTAAGCATATCATCATTGGTCGCTGCACCAAAGACCTTTTCCTCACTACTCATAGTGGCTATCCCGGCAATGGAAACAATTTCCTTTACATTTACCGATTGTGCCCAGTCCATTAGCACTTTGCTGACCTCATAGGATATAGTGGGATGGATCGGTATATCAGAAATGATTGTGAGAATATTATGCTCTTTACTCTCATAAATCCGTACTGGCATATTTATAATCCCATTGAACAAAACAGCTATGGGTGGAAAATATTTTGATTCCATACTTCCAATATATTCCATTTTGAGTTCATCTATTAAATGCTGGCTTGCAATATTCCCTACAAGTCCGATACCTGGAAAACCTTCTACTATAACCGGGTTCTCAAGCGATAGTGGTTTAGTAATTATCTTGACATTATCCCCAGATTGTGGTTGTTCATCACCTGGCATATTTTCACCTTAATTAATTATTGGACGGTTTATTATAAACATAAATTTATAAATTGTATGCTTTCAAATCCTCTAAATATCTACAGTTAACAAAGATTGCAAATAAGTAAACTATTGTAAGAATTTATTTTGATGGATTCATTTACATTTCAACAATGGTTTTTTTGTATTGAATAGTTTTCGGAAGATGTTAGGGGCATTTGTGTAGGCATACAACCAGCTATTATCACTAAAATCCCTATTTAAGTTGTTTAATTTAATACGTGTAAGATTTAAAATGGCCGAAACTCATGTAATAGCATAATAGTGTTCTCCACTCCAAGTGCCACGCCTTCCACCTCGATACCGCCCATGCCCTTGGCACCGTCCCCCACGATGTAAAGTCCCTTGACGGGTGTGGTATTGCCCAGGTCCAGGCCCGAACCTGCCCGGTTCACAGGCCAACCGTCCCGGTAGGTCTGAACCATCAGTACCTCATAGTCATCTCCATGGAATATATCCTCAAGGTCTTTTAGTCCCAGTTCTATCTCGGACCGGATATCATCAGATTGTAGTGCCTGATGTGACATGACCAGATGTTTTCCATGCGGTGCCAGGGACGGGTCGATGTTGGTGACCTCATTAATGCCGTTTACCCGCCTGGCATAAGGTGTGAGCAATACACCGCTATGCCCTATCAGCGGCCTGCCCGCACCCAGGCATATCTTGATACCTGCCGCTGGTCCGGCCGAATTCAATGTTGCTGTGTATTCTTTGAACTTATCGGTGTCAGGATGGTCATATAACTGTGCTGTTAACTGGTGCCCGATATCGCTTATGACCACATCTCCCAGTATTGTCTTGCCAACTGCCTCCACTCCCACTGCCATGTTGTCCACTATCAGTATCCTGTCTACCTGACTATTGGTATGTATTATACCGCCGCCTGAAAGTATGACCTGCTCCAGGGCATTGATAATGGCACCGCACCCCCCCATAGGTACGCCCGGACCGCCATAACGGCGCATATTGTCAATTATTGCAAGCATCTCCCTGGTAGATACATCCCCGCAGCGTATGCTCAATGCCCATCCACAATAAGCATTTGCAAATTTGATTAGCCAGGGGTCTTTTATGAAGGGGAAGAACCAATCTTTAAAACTTTCATCACCGGGTTTTACGAATCTGGATTTGCTATTGAGGTAGAATAGTTTCAGTTTGTCAGTCAGGGAAAGTGGGCTGGAAAAATTTTTAAAGGATATATCCCTGGAACTGCCGTTATCAGGTATCCTGAGCATGACCGGGGGTGATGAGGGAACTATCTTAACATTTGCCCCTACCTGCCTGAGCATTGATGCCAGCGGGCCCCGGGAGCCGTGAGGTATCATGTGCAAGGCGCCGGATGTTAGTTTATAGCCTTTGTAGTCCAGGTTTATGAACCTGCCTCCGATTACGGGCAGGCGTTCAAATATTTCTACCCTGTGTCCTTCCTTTACAAGCCGCGCTGCTGTTAGCAGGCCGCCAAGACCGCCACCTATTATCAGGACTTTCATACCTCGTCCTCCCTGATGGCACCCAGCGGGCAGTACGGTACACAGACACCGCACCGGGTGCAGTTGTCAGCGATACTTGCCCTGCCAAAAACAGAAATGGCTTCGCTGGGACAAAATACTACACACTGGCCACACCCTACGCATTCTGTGCTGATTATCATGTTTACTCCTGTAAAATTTAAGGTGATACTGGCGTTTTATTGTACATAACGTATGAACTTAAACATGCCTGTATATGTGAGTAACACAAATAATCTTTCGTTGCCAGTATCAAAACAATTATTTACTATGATGGATATTTAAGCCACCTAGGTGCCAAGGTGGCGGAGCGGCTACGCAATCGCCTGCAGATATGCACATTATCATGTGCTGGCAGTAAGCGGTTTTATTCCGGTTCGAATCCGGACCTTGGCTTAGTTTTATATTTTTTTAATTATCTTCAACATTGGGTGAGTATCGATTATACCGGAGCAGATGGATGGAATCCGAGATATGGTGGGTTGGACGTTGGGGGCCGGACGCAGGGCATAAGTGGAGTGTAAAAACGCAATTTTCCTTGCAAAAAAAATAGCTAAAAAACATAGCTGATAAATAGATTATATATCCTAAAGAGTAGTAAATACAGTGATACTATGATAAAAGCAGGGATTATCGGAGGCTCAGGCTACACCGGTGGCGAATTGATGCGCCTTATGATCGGCCACCCGGGAGTAGAAGTAGTATGCGCAACTTCACGGCGCCTGGACGGCGCTCCGGTGACTGAAACCCACCCGCACCTGAGAGGTTTTACTGACCTGACGTTCCAAAACCTAAGTGCAGGTGAAGTGGCGCTCCAGTGTGATGTGGTCTTCACCGCAGTACCCCACGGCAGTGCCATGGATGTGGTGCCGCCGCTACTGGACGCTGGCACAAAGGTCATCGACCTTAGTGCAGACTATCGGCTGCCTGTAGGTGTGTTCGAAAAGACCTACAACCTTAAACACAAAGCACCAAAGGAGGCCGTTTACGGCCTGCCTGAACTGCATCCTGAAGTGGCCGGTGCATCGATGATCGCCAATCCAGGGTGTTACCCGACCGGTGCAATCCTGGCAGTGGCACCATTGACAGCCGCAGGACTGGTTGAGCGGGTGGTCTTTGACTCCAAGAGCGGAATATCCGGTGCCGGTGCCGAACCCAGCCGAGTATCCCACTACCCGAACATGGCAGGGAACGTGCAGGCGTATAAGCTCACTACCCACCGCCACGGTGTCGAGATGCAGCAAGAACTGGGACGGCTGGATAATAATACCAGGGTCAGTTTCACGCCCCATGTGATCCCGTCTGTCAGGGGCATCCTGACCACAGCCCATCTGTTCCTGGAAAAAGATATGGATAAAGGGCAGGTTGCCGATATCTACAATCGGTTCTATAAGGGCAAACCGTTCATCCGGCTTGTGGATGATATTCCCATGCTGGGTCCGGTGCGTGGTTCCAATTTCTGCGATATAGGGTTTGAGGTGGATGCAAAAGGACAGCGGTTAGTAGTAGTATCTGCCATTGACAACCTGGTTAAAGGAGCATCGGGACAGGCGGTGCAGAACATGAACCTGATGTTCGGACTTGACGAAACCACAGGACTATGGAATCCTGCAACCTTTCCCTGAGTAGTGCCTAAAGGAGTGATAATTATGCAGATAAATGAGATCATGACAAAGAACGTAATATCCTGCAGTCCGGATGACCCGGTCAAACATGCTGCCCGTTTACTCAGGGAGCATAAAGTAGGCGGGATACCAGTGATAGAGGATAAGAAAGTGACAGGAATGATCACAGAAAGTGATATCCTTAAATTGCTGGAAGTACCGGAAAGGGATAGCCAGCTCTGGCTGCCCAGCCCATTCGAGATCATTGAGGTGCCCCTGCGGGAACTTATCGGATGGGAGGAGGCCAGCCATGCACTGGATGATGTGGGTAACAAGAAGGTCAGCGATGTGATGAGCCATCCCGTGGTCGCCGCAGATGTTTCTGAAAGCCTGGAGACTGTGGCATCGAGAATGGTCAAACATAACGTTGTCAGGGTACCTGTGATCAAGGACGGTGAACTGGTTGGTATTGTAACGCGTCATGATATTATTGCCGGGCTGGCATTGTCAGCTTAGCTTGATGGGGGCTGTTGCACTTGAAGTTCATAGACGGCGGCATCTGTGCCATAAAAGGTGTGTCTGCCTGGGGTATAAAGCAGGATAAGTATGGCTTGGCACTTATTAAAGCACAAGGCAGTGCAGCAGGCGTGTTCACTCGCAACCGGATCATAGCCGCACCCCTGATACTTACGAGGGAGCACATTGAAGGGGGCAAGTTATCTGCAGTTATAGCCAACAGCGGCAATGCCAATGCATTTACAGGGCCAGAAGGGATAAAGGATGCCAGAGACATGGCGAAATTGGCAGCCATTGGTCTGGGCCTGGATGAGAGGACTGTGGCAGTGGCATCCACTGGTGTTATCGGTCACAGGCTTGATCTTGATATTATCAGGTCACAGGTAGGGGAAGTGACAGCGGGTTTAACTGATTCGGCAAAGGGGAGTACAGCCGCTGCCAGGGCTATTATGACCACAGATACCTTTTCCAAGGAGGTGGCAGTTGAACTTCCCGACGGCACACGTATCAGCGGGATAGCAAAGGGCAGCGGCATGATCGCCCCGAAGATGGGGACTATGCTGGCTTTCCTGTACACTGATGCTGCGATGGATCCAGGTGAGCTTGGTAATCATTTACGTATGGCAGTGGATAAGAGTTTTAATATGGTTGTGGTGGACGGGGATACCAGCACAAATGATATGGCATTGATAACCGCCACCGGACAAATGGGTCACACTGACCCGGATGAGTTCGGGCATGGTCTGGAAGCAGTTTGCACCGCACTTGCCAGGATGATCGCCAAAGACGGTGAAGGTGCCACACGCCTGATCGAGGCAAGGGTCAAGGGGGCAGCAAGCGAAAGTGATGCCGTACTGGCTGCAAAGGCTGTTATCACATCACCCCTTGTCAAATCTGCAATATTTGGCAGGGATCCAAACTGGGGCAGGGTGATGGCTGCTGTGGGATACTCAGGTGCAGAAATGGAACAGGACCATATCAACCTGACGTTTGCCAGTAATTGTGCATCTGTCGTGGTAGTGGAAAAAGGCAGGATCGTCAACACCCGGGAAGATAAGCTAAAGGAGATCATGGGTTCAAAAGAGGTTATTATCATGGTGGACCTTGGAGTGGGCACCGGATGCGCCACGGCCTGGGGGTGCGACTTGTCCTATGACTATGTACGGATTAATGCCGAATATACTACATAAGGTAACTCACGATAAAAAAATTTACCCGGATATGGGTTTTATAGTGACATCCCACGTTGGTAAATTTTCCAATCTTTCGATTGGAGTGCACCCCAAATAACGGACATTTAGTTGAACAATAAAAACCTTTGGGGTGTACGTATGAAAATAAGACGAACATATACACGAAAATTTATATTGAAAGTCTTACGTGAATGTGAAAATGGTAAAGGTAAGGCACAGCTCAGCCGTGAACATTGTTTACATTCATCTTTCATCACAAGATGGGAGAAGGAGTTTAGAGAGGATCATGAACGTGCTTTCAGCCGAAATGGGAACATTTACAAAGAAGATGCAAGAATTGGTGAGCTAGAGAGAGTGATCGGTGAGCTATATGCCAAGAATTCTTTTGATTCCCCATCTTTTCAACTAGAAGTTTGCCAATTAATATTAGCTGTTCTTCTGAAATATGTCGGCGGTACATTGGAGTGTTGGAAGTCTCAACAAAGAATGTTTTACAATGCATGCATTCGAATCGTTGATGGCCTGCAGAATTCTTGCCTTCTTTTCAAATATCTTTGCCTTCCGCATTTAAATAATACTTGCAGTTTGAATTTAGACATATAGCGTTACTTTGGGTCCTTGGACGGGACATGATAATTCACCATATCTCCATATTCTCAAAGTACTATTTATTACCTACTGTTAAGTAGTTCACTACCGATAGTTTGCTGCGCGTGCTCATCCTTTCGATGGCGACAATCATGGGTACAATTACTGCTGTGTCAGTTTATATCTCGGCCTTTAAAGTGCTATAAAGTAACGACCTCTTACGTTCGTCTCATAATAATTGGTGACATTAATTAAAAATATGATGGTAGATGGAGAATTAATGCATATTTTCATGCTCATGGGTGTCCTGAAATGTCATGAATGCTTATATGCAAGAACAAAAACCGCGTCTGCTTGAGGTGGTGAAGAACAACATGGGTGCCGAGACCCGTGTGCATTATGCACCGTCCACCAATTTTTATATAGCAGACCGTGAAGCAGGAAATAAATATGGAAATAAAATAGAGATCATCACGATACATCCAATTAAGGAAGGTCAAAAGGAAAAACGCATAAGTAGTGGGAGATGGATGAAATTATGAATCTGATAAAAAGAATAAAGAAAAAGCCAAAGGTCAATTATGATGGGGGGAGCGATACGCTTTATATTCTCATGAAAGAATGGCCAGAAGAGGAATTCATTGAGGTTGCAAATGGCGTCGTAATAGAATTGGATACAAGTAAAGAAATTATAGGAATTGAGATATTACATGCATGAGATTGTCGGAAAAGCCTAATTTTCGAATATTCCAGCTTTGCTGTCTAAACTTGACCGGGCGCAGCATAGTGATTTAGTTTTTACAATATTTCAGGAAGTTTTAATTTAGGCGCTTTTCAGGTACTTTTCCGACAATCTCTGCATAAGAGATACTTGAACTTTTGCTGCATACTAAAATGATTACGGCCCCATAATATTAAACTGCAATCTTGATCCGGTCGGCGCGAGCTGGGTGACCATCGGTGTGGATTATCCCGCACGGGAGGCCGTCAAACTGTTGCAGGACACGGACCTCTTGCAGATGGTGACGTCGATGTATGTCCAGGAGAATTCCGCTGGCCCGATCACTGATGTGATTCAGCGGGATATACGCGATCGTGAATTCCCGGATATGTGCGAGGCGCCGCGGGTCGGGCGGTCGCTTGACCATTTCGCTGGCAAAGGTGCAGCATGACCTGCTGACCTACCAAACCATGCGCCACCTGATGTGCGATTTTACCCGGCTGGCGGCAAGATAAATCGGCGACAACAAAGAGCATCCCGGCGATGAGTCCGGGGCGATCTTCACAACCCCATCACTGAAATCTACCAGAGTGATATTGCCACCATCGGCTTTCAGAACAGGGCATATACTCTGCTGTATGATTTTATTTATCATCTCAAACGAAGCACTTTCATCCATCGGGTCTGTGGCACCTCTAAGAAATATCTATGTGAAACGTGTTAATAAGATTTGGACGGATGCTGTGTATAATTGAAGCATATCAATCATGATATACTCCGGTCAAGGTGGTGGTTGTATGGGAGATATGTATTGGTGCGGGAGGTATTTTTGTTTTGGGGTTTCTGCGTTGGATGGATTTTCTTACGATTATGATTTAATACATACATAACAAAACAGTTATATAACACATTCGACATATAACAATATTGTTATATAACGTGTGAATGGAGTAAATAAAGATGATACCAGTTGGCAATCCGGCAGTAGGAAATGATTTTATTGACCGGGAGAAGGAAATTTCACTAATACTCTCCACATTAGAGAAAGATAGTGTTCTACTTATCGCTCCACGTAGATTTGGAAAGACCTCTATTATGCGGAAGATTGAAAAAGAACTATTAGGTGCGGATGATATCTGCGTTTTTCTCGAAGTGGAAGACGTAAATTCACCACACCGTTTTATTTCTGAAATAGTAATGGCTTTGATTGAAAATGAAAAAATAGAGCGAAGAACAAGACTGATTCCTGCTTTTAAAAGTGGTTTTCACTGGTGTAAGGATAATATTGAAGAAATTGGAATATCAGTGTTTAAAGCTAAATTAAGAAGTAACATCAAAAATGATTTAAAAAAAAATTGGATTGATAAATCCACACAAATATTTGATATAATCAATGAAGCTGATTCAAAAATTTGCTTCAAGTAGATGAATTCCCCATAGCAATTGAAAATATGGAACCAAAGGATGCGGAAGATTTCTTACATTGGTTCCGAAAGCTACGCCAGGTGTCTCCAAACCTGAGATTTATTGTTGGTGGTTCAGTTAGTATGGATCGTGTCGTAAGGAATGTGGGTGGAGTAAGTGTCATTAACGATTTTAAGAGGGTTCGTGTAGATGGCTTCCAAAAACAGACTTCACTCGATCTCATTGAAAAGGTTTTCCAGGAAGAAAGATGGACCTATGCACCATCATATGGTGAAATAATATTAAGTTGTATTGGAGAGGCCTATATACCTTATTTTATTGCGATTATGCTAAGCGCCATAAAAGAAGAATACATTTTGAGGGATGGAGAAATTAATGACGAATTAATAGAGAAAATATATAATTTCCGTATTCTTGGCAATGAAGGAAAACACTATTTTGAGCATTATTCCCAGAGGTTGAGAATTTTTTATGGTGATATGGAAGAAAAAGCTGCAAGAGCTATATTGAAAAATATCTGCAATGTTGATTGTTATCCTGTTGACATGGCATTTGGGATATTCAAACAGGAAACGGGAATCGATGATTACGAACAGTTCATGGATTTAATAGCTGATTTGAGTAATGACTTTTACCTGGAGCATGATCCTGAAAATGGACTCAAGTTCTATTCTAAAATGCTGCAGGACTGGTGGAGGATATATCATGGCGATGTCTAGTGATATTATCTTCTATAGATATTCACCTGAGAATATGTCTGAAGACATTTTACGCAAACTTTTTGTAGGCAGGGAAAAGCTGCTTGAAAGCCTGGTGATGGAAATCGGGAATGCTGCAAAGAATAAGACACCCAGGTTTTATTTAATAGTAGGACCCAGAGGGATTGGAAAATCCCACTTTTTAACTTTATTGTATTATGAAATTGAAAATAAATTCCCCTCATTGTTAATCCCGGTAAAACTGGCAGAAGAGGAATATTCAGTTTATCGTGCATCCGATCTTTTCCTGAGGATTTTAGAGGAATATTTTGAGAAGTATTCAAAAGGAGCTCCAGAGAACATTTCTGATATCTTATCTTTGGAACAGGAAGATGAAATCCTGTATGCTGCAGTGGAAAAACTTAAAGAAATTTCAAAACCGGATGGAAAGCGATTTATTATTTTTGTCGAAAATCTGCATGAAATGTTCAAGCAATTGGAAAAAGAAGAACTTCGGAAATTGAGATCTATATTCCAGAAAAATGATATTTTTTCTGTACTCGCCACGGCCCCGTTGATATTTCCTTCTTTATCCGGACATGATGAACCTTTTTATAATTTTTTTCATATCCAGCACCTTAAGGAGTTTTCGTATCAGGAGATCAAAGAATTGATGCAAAAAATTGCTGAAACTGAAAATGGTGAGGAGTTTTTCGAAAAATTCGAACAATACGAAGAAAGGATATATGGAATTGTGCATCTTACAGGAGGCAGCCCCAGACTTGTATTCTTTTTTTATGATATGATTATGGGGGGAGAGATTGAGAACGTTGAGAAAGCATTTTTCAAGATCATAGATGAACACACACCATTCTATCAAGAGATATTTCAGATGTTAACTGGACAGCAAAGAAGAATATTTGATGTCTTGATTTCTTTTGGGGAAACTGCTACACCCAAACAGATATCAGAAAAAGCAAGGATCAAACTTCAAACTGTTAATACGCAGCTAAGGAGGCTGGAAACCGACGGCTATGTGATTTCAAGGCCTATGGGAAGGCACACTAAGTATGAAGTAAGAGAGAGGCTTTTCAGGCTCTGGCGGGAGATGCGGCAGCCATTTGGGAGAAAGAGGGTATCTATTCTTTTAGATTTCTTGCAGTTATGGTATACTGCTGACGAGCAAAAAGAGCTTTTTAAAACAAAATTTGAGCTTCTTGAGACTGGTGACGAATCAGTGCTTAGGGAACTATGTTATTATGCTGAAATCCAGCCTCCTGAATTTAAAGCAGAGGCTCTGCTAAAGCTCACACCTAAACTTTTGGAATTGGGAGAACGGGATGAAGCTATCTATGAAATTGGCAAACTTAAGGGAACTGCTTCCCAGACCAAGAACAAAGAATTAGATAATAAAATACAGCTTTATGAGGGACAAATACTATTGTCTGAAAATAAATGTGAAGAGGCACTTGAAACTTTTAATGAAGTACTGAAAGTGAAATCAAAAGATGAAGCTGCATTGTATTATAAAGGATTAGCATTATGGAATCTCGGGATATTTGAAGAAGCACTTGAAGCTTTCAATATGGTTCTTGAAATCAATCCAAGATATGAAGGAGCACTATATGGCAAGGCTTTTACTTTCTTTATACTTGAGAAGTATGAAAAGGCACTTGAAGCTTTCAACATGGTTCTTGAAATTAATCCGAAGCATGAAGAAGCTCTCAGAAACAAAGCTGTTGCACTATTGAGATTGGATAGGTATACGGAAGGGCTGGAAGTTGCAAAGGAAACATTAGCTGTTGTAACCGAAGAACATTCCAAAATTGAAGCTTTGCTTATTATAATTGAAGCTTATATCAATCTTAACAGAAAGATTGAGACTGCCTTTGAAGTTGAAAAAATATACACCAAAATGGCCGATATGAAGCCGGAATTGATTGGATATTTTGTCAAGTTTTGTCTAATTCTGGCTATGGAAGAATTAGAAGATGAAAATCGTGGAAATGCAGCAAAATTCATTAAAATGGCTTTTGAGAATAGCTCCAAACTGGAAATGGATACGGTCAAAGAATTTACAATGAATTTCTTAAAGGATGCAGCCAAATCCGGTGAATTGAAAGTTATTAAAGTAGCAGCAGAGGAAATCTTAGATCAACAAAAAGACGAATTTACAGGACTCCTCAGACCCATTACTAAGGCAATAGAGATCATCGAAACAAAAGACCTCAATAAATACTATGACCTACAAATCGAAGAAAGAGAGATTGTGGCAGATGTGGTGAGGAAAATCACAAAATCTGATGAGTTGGTGCCGGATGAAATTAAAAGGAAGGACAGTTATTAAGACCAATGGATATGGAGAAAAAGAGAAATCTTCCTTGGACATTTTCTCTACATCCCCATATATCAGTAAGTACCGAGTTCATCTTTCATTAGAACTACGTGAAAAGAGATCATTAATTAAAAACAGAATGATATATATTTGAATACGAATTTTTAAATACAGTTGAAATAACACCTAATAAAACTATTACACAAATATTCTACTACGTAAAAAACCACACGTAAAAGTGAAAATAATCATGCTGCAACTAATCGTCAACGGAATTGTCCTCGGAAGTATCATCGCCCTTGCAGCCATCGGCCTGACAATGGTGTATGGCGTCCTGAATTTCGCCAACTTCTCCCATGCTGATTTCATGGCATTCGGTGCATACATCGCCTTTGTGCTAAATGTTGCTCTCGGCCTCAATATAATATTATCATTCTTCATTGCCATTGCAATAGCAGGTGCACTGGGTGTACTTCTGGACTTTTTAGTCTGGAAACCCATGCGCAGGAAAAATGCCGACCTTGTAAGCCTCGTTATCGTATCTATCGGACTATCCCTTATTGTCAGGAATGCCATAATCTTTATATGGGGCGGCAGTACCCAAAACTTTGACCTTCCAGTTCAAAGAGGCATTGAGATGCTTGGAATAACCATAACCCACAACCAGCTCATAGGCCTGGGTACAGCCATACTGTTCATGGTGCTGGTCCACTTTTTCCTGAAAAATACAAAAATGGGTAAAGCCATGCGTGCCATCTCCGATGATATCAACCTTGCCCGTATCTCAGGCATTGATTCGGATAAAGTCATTATGTGGATGTGGTTTATTGGAATAGGCTTAGCAGGTGCGGCCGGTATTCTGTACGGACTGGAAACCACAATCAGGCCCAATATGGGCTGGTTCCTTATCCTTCCCATGTTCGCTGCCGTTATCCTGGGAGGCATCGGCAACCCCTACGGTGCTATGGTGGGGGGCATGGTGATCGGTCTGTCCCAGGAATTGAGTATGCTCATCCTGCCGTCAGAATACAAAATGGGAGTGAGCCTTGGCATTATGATATTAGTACTGTTGATTAAACCAGAAGGACTGTTCGGGGGGACAAAAACATGATCGATTATCTGGTAGCCATTAGTATCATCGTTGGGATTTTTGCCATATTCGCAATAGGGCTAAACCTTGAATGGGGCTTTACCGGACTCATCAACTTCGGCCACGTGGGTTTTTTGGCTATAGGTTCCTACACCACAGTACTGATGAACTTAAGCGGTGCGCCGCTATGGCTATCCATGGCATCAGGTGTGGTCCTTGCAGGCTTTTTCGGCCTGCTGGTCGGCATCCCGACACTCAGGCTCAGGGAGGATTATCTTGCTATAGTCACGATCGGTTTTTCAGAGATAGTCAGGTTGTTCCTGCTTAATGAGGAATGGCTGACAAGGGGACCCATGGGACTGTTCGGCTTTGACAGGCCCTTTGAAGCAATGATACCCTTTGACTACAATTATTTCCTGTTCATCCTTGTATTCGGTTCACTGGCAGTTATTTACCTACTTGTTGAAAAACTGGTACATTCTCCCTGGGGAAGGGTGCTAAAATCCATACGTGAAGACGAAGATGTCCCGGCCGCTCTCGGAAAGGATGTGTTTCGTTACAAGATCCAGGCATTGATGATCGGATCGGCTATTGCAGGACTGGCCGGTGCCTTTTTAGCATTTAATATGCAATATATCAGTCCCAGGAATTTTATTCCTATGGAAACTTTTTATGCATGGATCATCGTAGTGCTGGGGGGAAGTGCCAGGAATAAGGGCACAATCCTGGGGGCCATCTTGGTCCAGTCTTTTTACACCGGGACCCGGTACTTCCAGGATTATGTGCCCCTGGCATCCCACCAAATGGCAGCCTTACGGATCATGGTGATAGGATTATTATTGGTATTGTTGATGATGTATAAGCCGCAAGGCCTGCTTGGCAGGAAAGAAGAACTGACACTGGGGCAATAAAATGGTGCATGAAATCCTGAAGGTCCTGGATGCAAAAAAGTATTTCGGCGGCGTCATGGCTGTTGACGGTGCGTCTTTTAGTGTGGAAAAACAGACAATCAGGGGTCTCATCGGTGCTAACGGCGCAGGCAAGACCACCCTGTTCAATCTCATAACTGGCTACTACAAACTTGACAGCGGCAAAATATTCTTTGGAGATAAAAGAGTAGACCAACTGCCCACGTTTAAAAAAGCATTAATCGGTATGGTCAGGACATTCCAGTTGACTAAGGCACTGTCCAGGATGACTGTACTTGAGAATTTACTCCTGGGGCCCAAGATGCAAAGCGGTGAGCATATACATAACATATTTTTTCGCCCGAAAATGGTGGCAAATGAAGAAGCAATAAGTGTGGAAAAGGCTCTCGAAACACTTGAATTTTTTGACCTGATGCACATGAAGGACGATTATGCAGGTGCTCTTTCGGGCGGCCAGAAACGGCTTCTTGAGATGGCCAGGGCACTGATGACAGACCCGAAGATGCTGCTGCTGGATGAACCTTTTGCAGGGGTCAATCCCACTCTGGCATGGAAACTGGTCAGGCATATCAAGGAACTCAGGGAAAGGGGCATGACGTTTCTTATCATCGAACATGATATCCCGCTCATAACTGAGGTAAGTGATACCCTTATTTTCATGAACCATGGCAGGATAATCCTTGAAGGACCGCCCAAGGATGTCAAGCAGGACCCCAGGGTACTGGATGCATATCTGAGGGATGGGGTATGAGCATACTCCAGGTAGAAGGGGTAGTGTCAGGCTATACTGACATAGATATTTTGAATGAGGTATCCATTCATGTTGAAAAAGGTGAGATAGTCTCAATCATCGGGCCCAATGGTGCAGGCAAGTCCACATTGCTTAAGACCATTATCGGGATGCTAAAGCCCAGGAGTGGTAGTATACTTTTTGAGGGGCAGGACATTGCAGGTATGACCATACATGATATCGTAGCCCAGGGCATGGGATTTGTACCCCAGGAAAAGAATACATTCCCATCCCTGACAGTGATGGAAAACCTGGAGATGGGCGCGTTCCTTAAGGATGAGATCGGTGATGTATTAAAAGAGGTGTTTGACATCTTCCCGGTACTTCGGGATAAGAAGCACCAGAGAGCTACCACTTTAAGTGGTGGTGAGATCAAGATGCTGGCCATGGGCAGGGCAATGATGCCGGAGCCCAAAGTACTGCTGCTGGACGAGCCCACAGCAGGGCTGTCCCCGAAGTTAAGGGAAGTCGTGTTTGAGAAGATCAAGGATATTAACGGCACAGGGACCACCATCCTGATGGTGGAACAGAATGCTAAAAAGGCGCTGTCTATATCCCACAGGGGCTACGTACTGGAGATGGGGGGGAACAGGTTTGAAGGCGAAGGCCCATCCCTGCTGGAAGATGAAAATGTCCTGAAACTTTATTTAGGTGGGTAAAAAAAAGGAAAAAAGAGAAAAACGATTACCTAAGATCGATTGACTCTCCCCATTCTACGCTTCCGTTATCTGCTACCTGCCACTTGGCATAATATGCAGTGGTAATATCGCCATTATCATCAAAGTTTACATCACCGGAAGCTCCCTGGTAGTTGATATCTGTTCCTTCCCGAATCAACCTGAGACCCTCGCCGATGCTTGTAACTTCAACACCGGGTGGATTGGATATGGCCCTGATATTATCCCGTATTGCCGTTCCGTTGGCACTTCCTGCTTTCTCTATGGCCAGTGCAATAACTGCCGCTGCATCATAGGTGTTAACAGTGAAAGTAGTAATTTCTGTACCGTACTTTGCCACATAGGCATCATTGAATGCCTGATATGCCGGCCCTGTGACCGTTGGGTCAGGTGCAGTACCCTTGAAACCTGTAATGATATAATTGCCGTCTACATCCTTACCTACAGATTCAGCCAGGGAGTCATCTTTCAATCCTTCTGACAGCATCCATTCGGTATTGTCCATGGCACCTTTTTCATATGCTGCCTTCAGTATCAAACTGCCAGTTTCCGGATAAGAGATCAAAATAATGACTTCAGGTTCGTTCTTGATTGCCAGTTCGATCTCGGAATTGAACATGGTGGCCTGTGGGTCATATTTTACCCTGTCCAGTATCTTTCCACCCATGTTTTCGAACTCCTCTACAAATACTGTTTCAAAACCAACACCATACGCATTGTTCAGTACAAGAGTGCTGGCTGTTGTATAGCCTTCTTCTACTGCCAGTATTGCCATGGCTTTGCCCTGCAGGGCATCTGACGGGACGGTTCTGAAGTAGAAGTCATTGTCCTCATACGTGGTAAAGTCAGGCGCAGTATTGGAAGGTGATATCTGGACCACGTTGTTACTTGTGGTTATGTCAATAAATGACAGGCTTATGCTGCTGCCTGCTGCCCCTATGATCGCAGGAACTTTATTTATCTTGACAAGTTTATTGGCAGCGTCCACTGCTGCTATCTCTGAGGTCTGGGAATCCTCATTGATCATTGTTACCTGTTTTCCCAGTAATCCGCCGTTCGCATTCACTTCTTCGATCGCAAGTTTAGCTGCGTTTTCCATTGGTCCGCCATATGGGGCAAGATCGCCTGTGATCGACAATAATGTACCGATTTTTACCTCCTCTTGTTCTACAGTGTCAGTACATCCTGAAAATGTAACAATTGCAACTATAAACATTATTGCAATTAATCCTTTAGCATGTGATTTTAACAAAATCTATTCCTCCTTAAATCATCCTTGAAGAATTCTTCCTAATGTTTTTTGGGTTGGGCTTTTTACTTAAAGTTATCGTTTTTTTGTATCCACTTCAAATCTAAGGGTAACTGACTCCTTTTTGAAGTCGAAAATCTGCTAGGACACTTGATTGAGATAATCCGAATAAGCGTTTTACCCTGCTTTTTGAAGTGGATACCAATCTGGATGAGATATCCGTCAGCCAGGTGGTTTGTTGGGTTGTGATGATTGATTTCTCTGTAAAATTAGTAGTAAAATGATGCTGAAAAAATACGAGATCATTCAAATTTTATGGTCGGTTTTTTTGTACCAATAGTGAGATTGTCGGAAAAGCCTACTTTTCGAATATTTCAGCTTTGCTATCTAAACTTGACCGGGCGCAGCATAGTGATTTAGTTTTAACAATAATTCTGGAAGTTTCAATTTAGGCGCTTTTCAGGTACTTTTCCGACAATCTCATGGTAGTTATTTAAGCCTGTGTCTCTTTCTCAATGTGATACGATTTTTTAAGTTTTTTTAGCAGCCGCAGCAGTAGTGTATTTCCATTTTCACTTAATTTTCTCTTGTATCCCATCTTCGTCACAATGAATTAAAAACCATATCAGTGGACCACATTAATTTTAAAATCTGTTCTACATCTTCTTAACCCCAATCGGTTTCAAGTGGTTTTTCATTCCCAAATATTTGCAATTGAACATTTCCAGAATGTTTTTTTGCACATTCGTCATAGACGTCAGTTTCAGTATCCTGGATTTATCCCCCTTCAAACCCAATTTTCCAATTTCACATCTCTTCAGTATACGGTACATTTTATTGACACTACTCACGCCT
>Ga0255431_1064_pt1 | contig 19917 bp, 16 predicted proteins | sample ANMaggSeSYBR02J5_FD_182633 | JGI IMG/M metagenome (GOLD analysis project Ga0255431, IMG submission 182633) | Sediment cell enrichment communities from methane seep in Santa Monica Basin, California, United Staets - ANME aggregate JGI... | ecosystem: Environmental > Aquatic > Marine > Cold seeps >... | reverse complement strand
GGAAGATCGAAGCTAAAGGGAGAAAGTGAAGAGAAAGAAACGGGGGCGACCAAAGAAAAATGAAACGGTCAAGTTCCAAACAAACTATTATTTGACCGGATCTCTGAGACGGGATGATGACACATATGAAACGGAGAGGGAATTGTGTGGCCAATATGTTCTAATCACATCCTTGAAGGACACCGAAAAAGATCCTGCAAGGACAATAATGGAAAAATATAAAGGCCAGTATTATGTGGAAAGGATATTCAAGTTCATAAAGAATCCATCATGGGTGGGTTCGTTTTGTTTAAAGAAGCCAGAGCGTGTTGCAGCATTGGGTTATATTCTGTTCATGGCCGCTGTAATCTACACTTTGTGGGAACGACGGGTAAGGATGGCCCTTGATAATGAGGACATAGAGCTTATCGAGGGATTAAACAGGCAGAAGACTAAGAAACCAACCGCTTATGCACTTGAAGTGGTGTTGAATCCAATACTTGTCCTATCACAACGAATTGGTAATAAATTGCGCATCTGGCTACCGAAACCACTCTCACAAAATAGACAAAGGGTCATAGAACTATCTGGATTTGATGTTGACATATATCAAGGAGAATGGGCTGTTGGTGGAAAAAAGAAAAATATTACAAAAAAGGGGTGCGAAATGTGAGTTAGAACAGTAGCTGAAGATATTTTATTTTGATTATTTTTTGTTGTAGTTACCAGTTTTACTTTTCACAACCCTGACTGCCGAAACTGCACCGTCCCCCCACACCATAACCCCTGCCGCCTGCATGCAGAGCACCCAGGCGCAGGTTGTGGGAGTCGAGTCGGAGTAGTGGCCATGTGGTTGAAGACGCATTTCATATAACGGTTTGCATGTATCTGAAGTTTCGAGCGAGCGAGGAATTTTGGTAAGGGCGTAGCCCGAACCAGATATACTCTGTTATACGCTCCCGTTAGGGACGAGGAATGCGAAGCTTTCCGAAGAGTCGGCGAAGGGACACCATTTGACTTCTTTCCATTTCAATAGCCCCAAACTTCAAACCATGCTCCAAACAATAGTAATGCCAAGACTATTATGATAAATAAAACAAATTCTTTTTTATTTTCTTTAATTACAATTCGCCAGTTTCTTTTTTGCTCAGGAAACCATGATCCCTTCCAATCAGTTAACTGCTTTTTCCAATACGCTGATAACTGTTTTCTCTCTGGTTTTACTCCAAGTATTTCCGTTCCAAGAGTTGATGCAAAAGTTGCAACTATGATAACAAAAAGTGCTTCGGTTGCAACTAGAATCCAGTCGCAAAAGGTGAAGGTTTTCCCAATTGTTAGCGGGGCAAGAGAAGCTACAAGAGAATAGAAAAAACCATATATTATCACTATAAGTGGTGCACCTAAGAAAAGTCCGGCGATAAAAATAACAGGGATCGAGATGCTGTTTCTACAGAGTATCATAATGAATGTATTGAAATCGGGAGAAAATTCTGCAGCCCCCTTAGCTCCTGTCATCTCTATTAGAGGGGAAGAAGCCCATGCCCCCCAAAATCCAAGCATGATATTGGGAAATAGTTGGACTAAAAGGAATATTACGATAAATGCACATATAAACCATAAACTGTTGATTTTGAACCATTTTAGAAATATTTGTTTGTTCATTTTCGTTCCCCTATCATAATTGTTTAGTATTTTTACTATTATTTTAGTGTCCCGACGCCGATTGAGTATAACGTTTTGCGGATATGAGAAGTCAGAGCGAAGCGAGGATTTTGGCGAAAGCCGAAAGCTGTAGCCTCATATCCACTGTTGTACGCAGTCTGCGAAGTGGCATCTAACTTTGTTTCATAGCCAATTCTATCAATAGAATAAATACACCCGTCATACATAAAAAGACAATCGCTAATTCCATAAAAACGCCCTTGACGGGGATTATGGGCATAAGAATACCCACCGTTGCACAAAATACTCCAAACAACATGCCAAATCGGGCATTACTAAGCTTGGAAATCCCAAAGAATATTCCTCCAGCCATTAGAAAGGCGATAGCGTATTCACTGATTTTAAACATATAGTCGATGCCAGCTATTGCCATGGAAAGCATTCCAAAGGATATAAGAAGCAAACCTAAAGATTCCGAGAGTTTCTTCTTCTGTTCATGAGTCATTGTTTTATAGCAAAACTCATAACTGGCGATCGGTTCAATCATACCGAAAAAATAGATCCAAATACCGAGGGTGAAGAACAAAACTGCCAGCCATAATAGCACTAATTTATCCGTAATGATTATGGCTAAAATAAATATTAGAACAAGTAAGATTGCTACTATATTTCCACTGACCAATTTTTTGGTAGAATGCTCTTCGCTTTTGAAGTAAATTCCTAAAGTGATAAACAATAAACCAATTAATAGCGCAATTATTACAACTGTAATGTTCATATTCTATCCCCTCAGATTTTTACCCTCTCTTATCGCGTTTACTTTCCTTTTTCGTGAAATTTTGGATAATTTGACATTATCAAAGCAGATTGCGTATAACGTTAGGGATATACGAAGTTTTTATCTAGCGTAGCGGAAGAAAAATTTGGGTGAAGGGCGAGCCGAGCCCCGAACCGTATATCCCTTGTTATACGCCCCGACGACTGAAAGGAGGAGAGCGCAGCGTGGCTTGAGTTCAAAAAATATTTTTCGTTCTTATTCATCAGATAGGCTTTCTTTTATTCCTTATAAATTTGATTTTTTCTGTTTTGAAAAATGGAAGAGGGGTTAGGGGTGAGTTCTATTTTTTTATTCTACAACTGAGGCAATATCCTCTATGAACACAAATTATTCCCCCACACTCTGAACAAGTCCATCTTGCTTTTTCATTTTTAACAAATCCCCGAATTCCCAATTTTTCAATATTTTTCAAATTTTCAATCATGCTCATGTTGTATTTGGTTCTATATCTTGTGTCTAAATTTTTTAATCGTGTGCATGGGAATTTTTCACACTTTTCTGAACAAAATTTTGATTTGGTTTTTTTAAGATTATCACATCTTATGATTATACATTTTCTGCAGGCTTCGGGTTTGTTCTCATAGCTATTTCTGCAACCATCACATTTATTTGTATCCCTAAGATGACCTAGGCAAATTGCACAATTCATTCCACATGGAGCAATTAGTTTCGCAGTAATTGGCGATTTTTTGGTCATATTATTTCTTTGCGGATTAAAATATATAACTCTTTCGTTTTCGTAACGAAGTGGAGAAAACACAATATTATACCCCTCTTTTATTTTAGAAAAAATCAAATTTATTCCCATTTTTAGAAAGCCTATCCCCCTTATTCATCTTAGAAAAATATTTTTTGAATTGCGTATAACGTTTCCAGCATATACGACGTTACGACCGAAGGGAGCAATATCCCGAAGGGCAAGGGCGTAAGCCCGTAGCGTATATGCTGTGTTAGCCGACGTAACACTACTAAATAACCTTACCTTCCTTTTTTGCTTTGGCATCCATGTAACTTCCGATTGCACTTCCGATTGCTATACCAATACCAGCGCCGATGGGTATCCCCATACCAATGTTGTCTGAACCAATACCAAAAACAATGCCCATCCCCCCACCAATTGCAACCCCAATCCCAATCCAGATTCCAAGATTTTCTCCTTCAGTAATCAGTTTGTGGCGTTCCTGAAGATGTTTGAGGATACTGTTAATCATCTTAAAATAGCTCTTGCGTTCTTCTTTGGACGCTTGAACTAAATTACCTAAATCTTCAGCAAGTTTTGTGATTTTCCCCTGAAAATTTTGACATTCAAAACAATCGGCAGAGAAACTGGCAACTATTTTTGCCATTCGAAGAAGTAAATCCAATTTATATTTTTTGTAATCTCTCTTGCTAAACTTATCTTTGTGTCTGCCAATTTCTTTGACTATATCAATATACCAATCATTGTGGTTTTCCATCGTATTCCTCCTTATTTACGGGCTCCATAATTTTGTCGGCTAACGTTTTGCGGATAAAAGAAGTTGCCGAAGGCAATTTGGGCGAAGCGTAGCGAAGCTTTTTATCCGCTGTTAGGCGATAGTGCAAACGTAAGGGTGTCTTTTTTTCATTTTCGCTTATCATAAAAACAATTCTATCCCCACCCGAAAAAAAGGATTAAGAAGGCTTGGGGCATTCCGTGGATAATAGCAGGAGCTACGACACTACCGGTTTTCTCTCGGATAAAGCCGTAGACCAGCCCGCCGAAGAACGTCCAGAAGCCCCACCACCAGTGAAACGGATTGTCAGGGTTTATAACGTGCATGAAGCCGAACATCAGGGAAGTGATTACCAGCCCCCATCCCAAATTTACCCCAAAGAATTGATATGAACGGCCAAAAGCCATGTTCAGCCTTGACTGGATGTAACCTCTAAACATAATTTCCTCACCAAATCCAACGAAAAATAAGAAGAACACAAAACCGGAAATTCTCTCTGTATAAGGCGTTGTGAATACAGCCAGGGAAAATGCTGCTACTAAAAGGAACAGAAACAAGGTAATATTTGATGAGGGGAGATTACTAAATGTCTGTTTGCTTTTCATTAAGTATGCTATTAGAAAGAGTGAACAGATTTCAATCACTGATAAAATTAGTGCTCCATTCCAGTCCACATAGGATATCTGAAGTTTTGGGAGCAAGAAGCCGAATCCAAGCGCTGACAACGGCATCACAACAGCTAAGCAAGTAAATACCACATCAAGGTGATACCTCAGATTTTGGAAAGTAATGGCATAGGAACCGAAACTCTTTCTGGTACAAAAGAGGATTAACAGAGGAATCAAAATCATAACTGTATACTCAAGAAAGGACCGGTGCAGAAAGCTCTTTTGCCACTCAGCTATAGGTGTAAGCTGAAATACCCAGAAAGATAGGAAATATGTGAGAAGAAGAACTAAGATAACCTCAAAGACAGCTATACTCTTGGTCAGTGTTAGACTCATTTTATCAATCCTCTTCATGATGGTTAGATTAGATGCGTATTTTCATATTTTGCACCCCGTAGTGAGCATTTCGCCCAACTTGTTCATATCCGCAGTATTTCGCATATCATTACAATTTGGAGTTATATCCGCAATACTGTGTATATACATCCTTCAGGACGAACCAGATATCTCCTTCATCCCCCTTCCTTCCACACTTTACACATCCTCCATACTATTTTCCAGACAAACTATCCAACGGACTTTTTATCCTCCCTATATCCTTATTGCTCACATGAGTATATATTTCTGTAGTTTTTGAACTTTTGTGTCCATGCAATTCCTGGATATACCTCAAATCAATATCGTTCTCTGATAAATGTGTTGCAAAACTATACCTAAACGTTTGAACAGCACATCTCCACATGCTCTCCCTCACACCCCAGTCCTCCGAAACTGCACCGTCCCCACACACACCATAACCCCCGCAGCCACCGCCAGTCCGACCATCCCTTCCACTGGCAGCCCCCCTGCAAACAGCACCCGTATGCTGTCAATAGTATGACTCAACGGATTCACCATTGCCAGCAGTCTCAACCACTCAGGCATTTTATCATACGGCATAAGCGCATTGCTTGCAAAGAACAGCGGCATACTGATCATACTGTTCACAGCTGCATAACCATCGTGGTCGCTGATATGCAGGGCAAGAGTCGTGGCAATCGCTGAAAACAGTACACCAAACAAAAATAATGTGACATACACCAGGACAATGTTGAGCGGACTATGAATCCTAACACCCAGCATAGCTGCGATAAGGAGGATCACAGTAGCCTGAAGCATCCCCCTGGTGCTGATAAACAATATCTTGCCCAGCAGGATACTCTCCCTTGGTGCAGGCAAGGCAAGGAACTTGTTCAAAAACCCGAGAACCTTATCAAATATCATAAGGGCTCCTCCCTGCAGCGAGGAGAACAGCATCGTCATAACCAGGATACTCGGTGTGATGAACTCAAGATAATTGTCAGTAAATCGTATAGGCAGGGTCAGACCCACCAGAATCAGCCATGCAGCCGGCATCGCAAGAGAAGCCACCACATTGATCCGGCTGCGGCTCCATTTCCTCATGTCCCGCTCAAAATAATATAGTATCTGCTTCATGAGCGCCTCCGTAACATGGTCCTGAACCTGAATGCATCAAATCCGGCCTGGTCCTCACCGGTCTTCACATTTTCAAGAAAAACATCATTCAGTGATGCACCCTCACCCAGACCCAGCTTCAGGTTCTCAGGCGAATCCACAACCACGATGCGCCCATTATCGATGATCGCCACCCTGTCGCAGTACTCATCAGCCTCCTCCATATAATGCGTTGTCATAAAGATCGTCATACCCCGCTTCCTTAGTGCGGAAATATGCTCCCATATCTTCTTCCTTGCAGCCACATCCAGCCCCAGGGTCGGCTCATCCAGAAACAGCACCTCAGGCTCATGCACCAGCGCCTGCGCCAGTTCCAGCCGCCTGCGCATGCCGCCTGAGTACGTCCGCACAAGATCGCCAGAACGCCCGGTCAACCCCAGCAATTCAAGCACATCACCAACCCGCGTGTTCCTGTCAGGCACATCATAGAGTTTGGCATACAGCATCACATTCTCGTGCCCGGTCAGTTTAATGTCAACCGCCATATCCTGCGGCACGTAACTGATGGTCCCCCGCACCTTCTTAGCATCCTTCACAACATCATATCCGCAGATGCTGGCAGAACCGCTGCTGGGTTTTAGCAGCGTGGTAAGTATCATCACAGTGGTGCTTTTTCCCGCGCCGTTCGGACCCAGGAGCCCGAATATCTCGTTCTCGACCCTGAGGTTTACATGATCAACAGCACACAGGCTGCCGAAATATTTAGTTAGTTCATGCATCTCGATCATAAGTATCCCCTCGTAAACGCATATATACCTCTTAGCGCCGAAGAATAATATATCTCACTGATATATAGATTGAACAGTATCTTGAGGGTCACAATAGTAGCAGTCGTTACTACCGCGGTAAGAATAAGCACCCTGTCAAGGTTCGAAAACTTCAGTTCCTTCAAATACGTGCGCGTGGGATATGCACGAAAAGCCCTGCTCTCGATCGATACCGCAAGCACACCTGCCCGTCTCACACAACCGGCAAGCGTCGGTGTCAGAACACCCAGCGCTGTTTTGATCATCCCCATCCCGAACTTTGTCGGTTTGAACCCTTTCAGCCGCTGGACAGACATCACAGTTGCTACCTCTGCAATAATGATCGGCAAAAACCGCACCGCAGTCACCACCATAAAAGCCAGGCTGTAGGGCACCTTGAGCCGCACCAGACCGCTTAGCATATCCCTCGGGTCGGTCGTCCAGCACATCAGCAGCCCGAGTGATAGCACTGTCGCTGAGCGCATTGCCTGAAGCGCACCATAATGGAACCCCTCCTTATACACGAACAGCCCGCCGTGTGTTAGCCATCCGAGCACAGGGGCATCCGGAGCAATAATTGTGAAGATAACAGTCCTCGGGACCTGCGAGTAGAACAGTGCCTGCGAGTACATGGTGCCCCATATAATAAGCACCAGCAGTACCCCCAGTGCCTTCAGTTTGAGTACAGGCAGTTTTGCGAACACATACGCCGACAGCACAATAAGCAGTAGCAGCAGCATGGTATCCGGATTGTCCAGCGCCACCACAATAAAAGCTGCACACAGCAGCAATATGATCTTCGTTCTCGGGTCCATCAGGTGTATCACCGTATCCCCTGGCGAAGGTTCTGCAATGGTTCGCGCGCTTAACACAATATCCCCTCAATTTCACCTTTCAGTTCATCCTCCAGTTCATCAACAGAGAACACACAAAGACCAAGACGCCTCCCTACCTCCATCGCCGCAGGCGGTTTCAGGGATGCCTGTGCAAGAATCTCTTCATGCATGAACACCTCATGAGCAGTCCCGTCAGCGATCACATACCCATCCCTGAGTACAATGATCCGCGTGGCGTACTGCACAGCAGTCTCCACATCATGCGTGCAGAAGATAAGGGTGCTGGCATTGTCGACAAAGTATTCCATCATCTGCCTGATATGCACACGGTCCTGTCCCGTGGTTGGCTCATCAAGCAGTATAAGTTCCAAAGACATGGATAATACGGAAGCCACTGCTGTTCGCAGCCGCTGTCCTCTGCTGAGCGCATGCGGCGTATCATGGCGCAGGTCAGTGATCTGCATAGCCTCAAGCGAATTCGCAACACGCTTTTCGACATCTGCCAGACCCAGGTTAACAGGACAAAACCGCGCCTCATCCTCTACAGTATCGCAGAACAGCATGAGGTCCGGGTTCTGGAAGACCACACCCACCCTGCCGGCAAGTGAATAGGGATCCACCGAATGCGTATCCCTGCCAAATATCTCCACCACACCCCTGTCAGGTTTCAACATTGCAGGTATGTGCAGCAGCAAGGTGGATTTACCCGAACCATTGGTACCCATGAACGCCAATCGCTCACCGCTGCAAATATCAAGATCGATGTTCTTCAGCACCATCTTATCCTTCGTATAACCGGACCATACGCCCCGCATTGAGATGAGGGGGCTGTGCGTCTTGTGTGTATTGCCTTTACTGCCTTTACTGTGTTTATCCCTTTCATCCTTCTTTATGCCGCTATCGCTATAGCTGCCGCAATTGCTGTTCAGGTCTGCATAACCCGCAACATGCCCGGTGGTCTGTGCTTTATTCATCATCGGTTGAAGCACCGCAACCGCCTCATCAACCACCAGCGGCTGCCCGTTCAGTCCGAGCCTGTGGAACAGCTCGACCGTCTCGGGCACCCTGAGCCCGAGCCTATGGAACACATCGATCTGCTCAAAAGCCCTCTTAACCGGCTCATCAAGTACGATCTTCCCGCAGTTCATCAGAACGATGCGATCAGCAAGAGGTGCGATCTCATGCAGCCTGTGCTCGACCAGCACAATGGTCAGACCAAGCTTTATGTTAAGCTGCCTGATGATATGCATAACCTCTGCGGCACCGGCAGGGTCAAGCTGGCTGATAGGCTCATCCAGTACCAGTATTTTCGGCATCATTGCCAGCATACTTGCAATGCAGACCCGCTGTTTCTGCCCGCCCGAAAGAGTACCCGTGGCTGCCAACCTGTGCTTTGACATACCAACCATCTCAAGACTCTCACGCACCCGCTGCTCTATCTCAGGCTTTGGAAGACACAGGTTCTCAGGTCCGAACGCGATCTCATCCTCTACCATGGTCGAGAATATCTGGTCATCCGGGTTCTGGAATACCAGTCCCGTTATCCGGGCAAGCTCCATCATGCAGGATAGTGCAGTCTCGATGCCGTTTATGCGAACACTTCCCCGAAGTTCGCCACCGGATTCATGCGGGATAATTCCGTTTAAGGTCTTTAAAAGCGTGCTCTTGCCGCATCCGGTCGGACCTGCCAGCAGCACGAACTCACCCTTTTTGATCGTAATATCGATCCCTGCAAGTGTGGGCCCCTCCCTTGCACCATAGGTAAACCACAGGTCCCTGATCTCGATCATTCGACCACCTTTTTGAGTTTGTTGCCAAGGTTTATCCCGAGCCAGGCACCAATGAACGTGTAGATAAAACCATCAATGAAAATATTCGCTTTTATATACCAGTCACTGTAGAACAGCCTGTACAGCACCATCCATAGACTGAAAGAAACATACTGTGACATGGCATCTGCTATCCCGCACACAAGCCCCATTCGCAGCTTTCCCGCACTCCTGCCGCGGGTTATACCTGAAGTGTAGAGCAGCAGTTCAAGTGCAGTCGCATTGACAGAATATGACAGCAGGAATATCGGGTTGAAATGTCCCAGAACAACCCCGTTCAGCAAGAAGCGAACCGCAATCAGCAGGGTTACCACACCTGGTTTTGGCATCAGCATTACGGCTGAGACGATCAGCATGTACAGTATGACCTCATAGAAAATGCCTGTGAACAGGAAACTGAACGGTCCGAGAACCGCATGCGACACATCCCACATGAATGTCATGGGAATATTGACTGCTGCAAAGGATGCAGTACCGAACAGTGATATCATAACAAGATGGCGGGTGGAGAACGAGTTCATGATCCTGTTCGAGCGCAGTATGAACACTCCTATGCCTCCAAGTGCCAGGAAAAATGCGCCCAGGCTTGTGATTATCGGAGTCCATTTCCTTGATACGGCAGTGATCGTCTCATCCCGCTTCGCTGCTTCCCATTCACTGCCCGTGATAGCTGCCCTTACATGCATGCGGTACTCGCCGCCAAGCGCTGATTGGCTTACATAGACCGGCAGGACAACAAGTTCAGTGGAATCAGGAGGCAGCAGGATACTGGCATAACTGAATGTGCTGCTCGACATTCCCATAAGGGTCGGCTTGAACCCTTTGACCTGCTCTCCGGTAAGGATATCAACGATATCATAGGAGATGATCAGCGGCACAGTATCCTCACCACTGTTTTTCACAGTCACTCCGATATGACTCACCTTAACATCGTCACCCCTGAGATCAATACCTGCTATCTTTGCAGCACTCTTAATAGCAGGTGATGTTTCCTGCAGCACGATCGTATTCACAGGATGGCTGAGATCTCCGGTCCCCGAATCATCAGAAGGCATCACCACATCAGTGATGGAGATCATCTGCGCCACCTCCTCCCTTGATGCGACCTTCAGGGCGACCGTGCGCTCAATGACCGCCTGCTGACCCTGGAAATCAATGGATGCAGTTGCCGTTATATTGTATACACCACATGGTACATCCTGCGGGACTGAGAAATCAACGAACCTGTACCAGCCATCATACTCGGTCTGTAACATGAATGTCTCAGATACAGGGTCATGCAGCACGAACACATCCGGCAGGTCCAGGTACGTTGTGATGTTCATCTCGCCGTGTTGGAAACTTTCCACAAAGATGTAAGCTGAGAAGTTGCTGCCCTGCACAGCAAGACCGTTTCCCTTCGAACCATAGGGTACCTCCACTATGAAGGTCACCATGTCTTCCGGTTGAAGTATCTGGTTATTATTGTTCGGTTGAATTATCTGGCTGCCATAGTCTGGTTGAAGTATCTGGTTACTATTCTCTGGTTGAAATATCTGGCTACCATTGTCCGGTTGAAGTATCTGGTTACCATTGTTCGGTTGAAGTATCTGGTTACCATTGTCCGGTTGAAGTATCTGGTTGTCAATGTCCGGCATAGCGGCTGCATGCTGCGGGATGAGCAGAAATGTTGCCGGCAGTATGATCAGCATTACGATCATATGCATAACCACAAACGTTACCTTTTTCATAAGTTTAGTCTACCCTGATCTTCTTTCTGATCTCCTTCATCTTCTCGTTCCAGTCAGGGATATCTTCCATCCCCATGATATCCACAGACCCGCCCTGGAACTCTCCCTCACCTGCAAGGTCTTCCATCCAGCCCTCGATCTCAAGATAGGTGTTCCTGAGCGCATCAAGCACCTCGGGATCAGCATCCCAGAGTCCGCGCGATTCGGCTTCTAATAGCCGGCGTGCGATCTCTTCCAGTGCATAGGGGTTATTCTCCTCAAAGAACTGCCGCATCTCATCGTCCAGCACAAAGGTCTTTGTGATATCATCAAACACCCAGTCATCTACTTCCTGTGTGGATGCCTCCCAGCCGTACACCCGTGTGACCCGCTTGGAGATATCGCCTGCACCTTTGTAACCGTGCTTCTTCATTCCCTCGATCCATTTCGGGTTTAAGAGCTTTGTCCTGGCGATACGCCTGATCTCATCTGCCAGGTCCCTGACCTCGACATGCCCGGGTTCCCTGGTATCACCGTAATAAGTTTTTACTTCATTTCCCGAGATATGCCGTGCTGCTGCGGTGAGCCCGCCGTGGGTTCCGAAATAGCAGCAGCATCCGCAGAGGTCATATTCATCGCTCACAACCTTGTTGAAGGTCGCATCGACTGTCTTCAAACTATCCGCAAGATGCTGGTGCGCCTCTTTACCATTCATGTCCTTGCCATAAGCGTATCCGTTCCAGTAGAGGAAGACCTCGGCCAGGTCCTTCTCTTCCTTCCACGCACTGGCATATACAGCAAGGTTCACGCCGCTGCCGTACGTTCCGGGTTTGCATGAGAATACCCGCAGTGTGGCATCCCTCCAGTCACTACCCCCTTCAACCCTTTCAAGTGAATGCTTGTGCGGATAGTTCATCTCCACAGGTTCATCCAGTGAGGCGACTGCCTGTATCGCTTCATCAATATACTCGATACAGTTCGGGAAATTATCCCGGGTTATACCGGATACACGTATCGTCACATCTATCCTGGGTCTGCCGAGTTCATCTAAGGGAATTATCTTAAAACCATTTACCCTGCCGTTGCCCTGCCAGATGGGTTCGACTCCCAGCAGGTTCATGATCTGCGCCATACCCTCACCATCAGACCACATGATATCGCTCGCCATCCAGTAGAAGGCTACATTCCCAGGAATGCGCCCTTCTTCGTCCATGTATTTATCGATCACTGCACGGGACAGCTGCTGCCCGACCCGCCAGGCGGCTTTGGTCGGCACCCGCTTCGGGTCAAGCGAATAGAAGTTACGGCCCGTTGGCAGCACATCATCCCTGCCGCGTGTGATCAGTCCCGACGGACCTGCAGGTATGTAACCGCCTTCAAATCCATGTAGCAGTGCCTCGATCTCTTTAGAAGCATCGATACGGGTGTTCAGATCAGCGATGCGCTCACCGATCTCTGCAAGTCCGGTATCCCTATCCTTATCTTCATCCTTATCCTTGCCTTTACCCTTACCCTTACCCTTACCCGTACTTTTCCATCTTTCTTCCATTATCTCATGTACAAGAGCAGGAAGAGCAGAAACATCCGCTTCGCTGTTATCCATACACACCCGGATGATATCTCTTGACAGATGGTCGATCTCCTCAAGGAGTGCGCCGTATGAGCGACCGTCTTCTGTGACCCAGCCCTGATCGCTGATGAGCTCATCAAGGTCAAGACCCAGCAGTCCTGCGCTCAAGCGCCTGATAGAGACCTTGCTGTCCCTTTCGTCATAGCGTAAGATGGAGTTAATGAAATCAACACGATCCTCACCTTCCGGAAGCTGTCCGAATATGTGCATCCCGCTCTGGATCTGTGTGTTGCGTATCTTACTGAGCGCCTCATGCGCCCTGGTGACGATCTCACTAAACTGCATGTCACTGCCATCACCAAGCTTTATCTCGGCAGACAGATTTGTGTGCTTGATCTCATCCATGATCAGGTGCTCAAGAGCATGCGCACGCCCAGGGTCATATTTTGTCTGTTCATACTCACCCAGCAGCCGGTCAAGTTCATCAAGTTCGTCATACAACCCGCCTCCGGTCAGGACGGTCTGCATATGGTCAACAATTGTCGCAAGGCTGCGCCGTTTAGCAATAGTACCCTCGGGCGGGTTATCAGCATTATAGATATAAAGATGCGGTATGGTGCCGATCGCAATATCAGGATAGCAGTCACCCGATAGCCCTACACCTTTACCTGGCAGGAACTCAAGGTTGCCGTGCGTTCCGACATGTACCAGCACGTCCGCACCATACGTGTTCTCAAGATACCGGTAGGTAGCAAGGTACTGGTGTGTCGGAGGCACCTCGGGATCGTGTAGTATCCTGCAAACCTGTCCATCGCATCTGGTGCCTGCACATCCGCGTTTGGGCTGCACACAGACCACGGCGTTCCCGTAGTTCACACCCGTTATCACGATCTTACCCTCATACAGCATGGCTGCGCTCACGCCGTCCTTTGCCTCACCCGGAGGATTTCCCCAGGCTTTGATCATCTGGTCCCGGACCTTCGGACTCAGCGTATTAAAGAACTTCACGTATTCCTCTTTGCTCACAAGATCCAGAACGCCGCCGTTCTTCACGATCTCACCCACGGTCGTCCACCTGAACTCTGAGATCGCTTTGCGCTTCATGATCGTATCAATAAGCTCCTTGCCATTTGCAGGGGGGTCGATCTGGTAACCGGCATCATGCATGCGGTTTAATACCCGTGCCACGCTTTCAAGAGAATCAAGATGGGCTCCGCCACCAACCGTAGACTCAACACCCGCACACGGATTGTTGAGGAGGACGAACGCCACCTTTCGTTCACTGGCAGGTTTATTTCGAAGCGTTATCCATTTTTCCACACGCAATGCCAGTTTAGTGCAGCGTTGTTCAATGGGACGGCGATCGATACAGTTATCCCGGGCCTCTCCGGCAGCAATGATGATGGGCTCGATCACACCCTCGAACTCGGGCAGTGCCACGCCCCAGCCAATATCATTGCTAAGACCGTTCGTCTCTTCCCACTTCTCGCGTGTGGTGTAGTAGGAGATAATAGGCTGGAAGACGGGAACATCAAGATCCATCAGCAATTTGACACCATATCCGGCATTTGAGGCATCCTGTATCGTTTTCTTATCACTCACAAGAAAAAACGGTGAGAGCTTCACAACAGCATCGACAACAGGTTCATCATCCACTATGAAATACTCCCTGATAACCTCATCCATTCCCTTAGTTCCCAGTTCATCATCCCTGACAGAATATGAAAAGACAGGTATCACGCCGAGGTTTTTGCTCTCAAGTTCACGTATGAGTGTATCCTCTATCTCAAGTGTCCTGTTCACCCAGGATATCCTTGAGAACAGGATACCTACGATCCCCTTATTTACAGGCTTAGCTTGTCTTTGCCAGTCAAGATACTCTGTGATGCCAGGGAACTGCCCTGGTGCGTCAGGATGGTACAGCCCTTCCCACGGCACCTGTGCCGGAGGCTCAGCCACAAGATCAAGTCCCACGACCTCTTTTCCAATGTAGCGCAGGAGATTTACGAGGTTATCCTCTCCATTATAGGTAATATAGTTATAGCAGTTAGCCACGATCCCGGGGTCAACTGTTGAGAACACCCAGTGGGAGGGATCATGTCCGAGACAGACAATGGGAACCCTGCCTTGTAAGCACTCCAGCCTCTGTTCGAGTTCACCCCAGAAGAGATTGGCTGTGTGATACAGGAGGATCACATCTGATGACTCACACGACCTGAGGACATCATCCAGCTTATCCGGGTCATCTTCAAGAGTGCTCGTGGAATATGCATTAAGCTCAAACCCGAGTTTTTCGGATGCCTGTTCGAGCATACGCACATATGAGTTCCACATGATAGCTGTGATCTTCATAGCCAACCTCTTCAAGCACTCTCATGTGAGGATATGGATACAGTAGTCACCAATCACGGTTCCATCGTCCAGTCTGGCAGGTGCCTCAAAGGCAGCAATATACCTGTCATCCGGGGAGACGTCAGTAGCTATTGTGATGCCCTCTGTGCGGTACACATTGACCAGTTTGGAGGTCGCACCCCCGCTTCTTGAGAGGTCGAAGACATAAACCCCGTGGACATCAAGATTGTTCGTTACCAGATTCTGTGATATAGGTGCCGCAAGATAGCGGTCTGTAAGACCGAGTTCGCCGGCATATCCCTCAACCCTCCATTTCCAGAGCAGGTTGCCGTCAAAGTCATAGGCATAGAGACTGTTCCCGCCAGGATGTTCGATCGGAGGCTGCTTTCCCTTTGCTTTGGAGAAGGTGCTGCCTGTGGAGTAGATCACGGTATTATTGACATTGTAGGCAAAATTGGCACAACCGTAGATCGGAATGCCGCTTACTTCCATCGGGGTTGATATGTTCTTTCGCCATATTGGCTCGGGATTTTTGGTCAGCAGGATATCTTCGTTATTGAACAGATAGCCCCGCCCGTCACTTGCGAGTGCGGTCACATATTTTCCATCAGGTGTTATGGTAGTGCCGTACCAGAGTGCCACGCTATTGAAATAAGGCTCGATCGGTAGTATCCTGTAGTTCCATAGTTCTTTTCCGTTCTCACCATTTAAGACATGGATCGTTCCATCGTTCCAGTTTTCAACCGGACCAAAACCAGATGTCCCGAATACCACATATTTTCCATCAGGCGTTGCATCTATCCATGTCAGTCCGGCATCCATGATCTCAGCATCAGGGAATTTCCAGCGAGTGTTACCGTCAGGATCAAAAGAGTATATTCGTGTACTGTATAGATATGTACCATCTACATAACCGCCGTACCTTCTTCCTGCTACATACACATTACCATCGGAATCGAATGCCATCTTTCGAATATATGGCATGTGTTTGAGATCTGAACCCAGTTCATCTGCTAACCTGAACTTCCAGCGTTCACTGCCGTTTTGATCAAAACAATAGAGATAACCGTCAATACTCTCCTCTGTTACAAAAAGGGATCCGCTGTCAGGCGAGAAGTCGATGGCCATAATGTGACCTTCCGAGAGTTGTTTTTCGAACAGCTCATCACCTGTAGCCACATCAATAAGCCGCAGATTACCATTATGAGTACCTATTGCCAGATAACTGCTGTCTGGCGAGAACTTCAGGATTCCTTCCACATTATTCGTGGTCTTACTTATGTCTCCCGGATCCACATCCTCAAGCTCGATAGTATTTACTTTTATAAGAGATGGCTTTTGTGGGGCGTATACATTGGAAGTGGTTGCTGCACCGCTGTTGGCTATCACCTCAAACGTGTACAGGTGCTCAGGCTCCCAGTCTATATCTACAAAAACCTCTTTCATCCTATCATTGATGTTTTGCGAGATCAACTGTTCCCCGCCGCTGTAAATATTAACTGCAGCTACATGTTCACTGCTTCCAAGCGTCATCAAGGCACCGGTGCGCGTGAAGAGGACCGCATGTGTATTTTCCACATCTGTACTATCTGTTCCAGGTTTTTCAGTAATACAACCGGCGATTATCAAAATCGCAAGTACTACCATTAAAACTTTCCAGCTATTTTTTTTTAATTGCACCCTGCCACCTCAGATAAGTTGTATTCACCGGAGTTTCCTATCGATTTGTTTTTTATTGATTGTTTTTCCATTTTTCTACCTCAATAAATGTTATTTTAAAATTTTTAAATTTGATATTTGCATCTTGTTCTGATGCAAGGAACTATTATCCACCATCCCGATATTTATCCGGACAATCTCTACATTATCAAACGAACCGCAGTAATTTGTATAGTCCTCTCTTACATTTCTTTTTACTTCACCCAGCGGAATGCCGGATATTATAACAGCAGGAGATAACCTCATCCTGCCTTGTTCATCCCTGTATAACTCGCCCCCCGACTGTGGATTCATGCTGCCTTCCGCCACATAATAGATTGATTTATGATTGCTGAAGGTCAGCCTTAACCAGTACTGGAAGTCGCCTAAATCATCCCCGTTCCACTGCCAGGATATCTTTGCCGGTGGCACACTGGCAGTCGCATTCCACTCCCCACCGCCTATATCCTCAGGACCGCCCGTATCAAGAGACAGCATGTCGTTGGTGCTGGTAAGCACATCACTTCCTGTATAGTGACCACTTTCAAAGTTCGCCTGGTAAAATACTTTCTCTGCAGGTCCAAGATTCCAAAATACCGCTGCAAATCCTATAAGAATAATCACAGCAATTAAGGCAGTCTTTTTAGATAACATTCCTGTGATTTACAACACATGAGGGTTAATAAGATTATCTATATTTGTATTATTTCATATATTATTTTAAAAATAAAAAGACTTAATTAGTATTATACTTTTATTTAATTATATTACTTAATGACGTGTAATAATAAAACAAGTCGTGAAGGAATGGTGATTACTCATGAAAAACCATACTAAGATCCCGTACCCTTTTACTGCTATTGTAGGGCAGGAAAATATGAAAAAAACCCTGATATTAAACGCCATCAATCCGAAGATAGGCGGTGTCCTGATAAGAGGGGAGAAAGGCACTGCCAAGTCCACTGCTGTGCGGGCGCTTGCAGGTCTTTTGCCTGAGATGGAGGTGGTGGAGGGGTGCGTGTTCGGCTGCAATCCCAATAATAAGAACGAGATGTGTGAAGATTGCCTTCTGAAGTTTCAGCTTGGCGAGCTTATTACCGCAGTGCGCAAGATGCGGGTAGTTGACCTGCCTGTGAGCACTACCGAGGACAGGGCTGTAGGTACCCTTGACATCGAGCATGCTATCAAGAAAGGTGAAAAGCGGTTCGAGCCCGGAGTGCTGGCAGCAGCCCACCGAGGTATCCTTTATGTTGATGAGGTGAACCTGCTTGATGACCATATTGTTGATGTGCTCCTGGATTCTGCTGCAATGGGGGTGAATACTGTGGAGCGTGAGGGTGTGTCGTATTGCCACCCCGCTTCCTTTATTCTTGTAGGCACTATGAATCCGGAGGAAGGGGAACTGCGTCCCCAGTTGCTTGACCGTTTCGGCCTGTGTGTTGATATCGAAGGGATACATGATGCGCCTGCGCGGGTTGATATCATTAAGCGAAGACAGGGATATGAAAGCGATCCCGCGCGATTTGCCAGTGAATGGCAGGAACCTGAGATTAAACTGTGTGACAGGATCGTGAAAGCAAAGAAATTACTCCCACAGGTTCAAATATCGGATGACAGGCTTGAACTGATCGCACAGATATGTATCGATATGCACGTTGACGGGCACCGTGCTGATATAACCATGATGAAGACCGCTACTACCATAGCAGCTTATCATGACCGGAGTGCGGTTACTAAGGAGGATGTTAAGGAGGCGGCCGAACTGGTCCTTTCCCACAGGATGCGCAGGAAACCCTTTGAAGAGCAGACCGATTACCAGGATAAACTGGATGAGTCCCTTAGTAAACAGAAAGAAAAACAGCAAGAAAAGGAACAGGAACAAGAAAAGCAACCGGAACACCGTGAACACAAGGAACGACCCGGGCAACAGGAACAAAACGAGCAAAACGAACAGAACAATGAGGATGATGAGGATAAACAGGAAGTACCGGATGCCTCGTCTGAGACTACCTTCGAAACAGGTGAAACCTATCAGGTAAAACACCTGTCCCCAGACCATGACAAAATGAACAGGAAAGGCTCTGGCCGGCGCACCAAAACACGGACTGACTCAAAGTCAGGCAGATATGTGAAAAGTACGATCCCTTATGAAAAGACCTCAGATATTGCCTTTGATGCTACTTTCAGGGCGGCAGCCCCACACCAGCTTAACAGGGAAAAGGACGGGATGGCCATTGCAATCCGGCAGCCTGATATCAGGGAAAAGGTGCGCGAGAAGAAGATAGGTAATACTATCCTGTTTGTTGTGGACGCTAGCGGCTCAATGGGTGCACAGCAGCGCATGTCGGCTGCCAAGGGTGCGATCCTGTCCCTGCTTATAGATGCTTACCAGAAACGTGACCGGGTAGGACTTATAGCATTCAAGGGCAACAGCGCCGAACTAATACTTCCACCTACATCCAGTGTTGAGCTTGCCAGGAAATACCTGCAGAACCTGCCAACAGGCGGCAAGACACCGCTTCCTCACGGGCTCATGAAAGGATATGAGGTTATACAGTCTGAGCTCAGGCGTGACCCTGATACATACCCGTTTTTCATCCTGATCTCGGACGGCAGGGCAAATGTATGCCTGCATGGGAATTCAGCCATGGAAGAAACATTAGGGATCGCATCCCAAATCAAGGCAGAAGGGATACATTCTACTATGATAGATACAGAGGTTGGGGCAATCAGATTCGGGTTTGCACGCCGGATATCGGATGCATTGGGGGCCAGGCATCTGAGACTTGAGGATTTGAGGTCAGATTCGATCGTGGATGTGGTGAGGAGTTCTGTTGGAATGTAGATGCATGGATGACTCGAATCTAAATGGATTTAATTACTTTGGCCTTTTATTTTTACAGTGATGGCACACGATAGGAATTAAATGTTACCTCAATAATTTGTAAGTCATGATGTGGCGGCTTAAAACCTATAGCATCAATAAACCGTTGGATGACTCTATGCGTTCCAACGTGATCAAGTATCATAAAATATATTT
>Ga0255431_1063_pt1 | contig 20028 bp, 18 predicted proteins | sample ANMaggSeSYBR02J5_FD_182633 | JGI IMG/M metagenome (GOLD analysis project Ga0255431, IMG submission 182633) | Sediment cell enrichment communities from methane seep in Santa Monica Basin, California, United Staets - ANME aggregate JGI... | ecosystem: Environmental > Aquatic > Marine > Cold seeps >... | reverse complement strand
TTTCAAGCAATAGTTTTATACTTTATCACTAAAAAACCGGCAAATCTGCAACATTTACAGCAATTTCAGGTGAATTATTCGCAAAATAATGATCAAGTATAAACTAAAAGCTATCCCTAACAATCTGTTTTTACTTGGTTATTACAAAATCCAACTGAGTTTTGTGGCCATAGGAAATTTCACATATTATTAATGATTATAAATTGATAAAACTATCAATCTGAAGGTCCTTTCCGATAATGACTGGGCAGGAGTTACTGTATGGCCTCCAGCGGCCGAGTACGTCTATCCTGTGCAAGACGGTTAGGCAGCAAGTGAGCGCAGGATGGGAGAAATATAAAATCAATTACAAAAAGCATATTCAAAAGATAAAGGAGTTACAATGAAAAAGACAATGTTTGTTCTATGTTTCACATTGTTGACATTCATGGCAATAACCGCTTTGGCTCAGGAAGGGAACATGCCCAAAGAGAATAACTTTTCAGCACGCATTGAAGCGGGAGGCATATGGATTAATACTACAGACCAGCTTTTTGTGTATGACAGAAACGAAAAAACAGAGAATTTGAACGATGAAGCCGACAATTTTAGCACAACCATGCCATTGGTTATGTTTGATTTAAGGTATGCGTTTCAAAGCTCAGACACGGAGGTTTATCTACAAACACCCTTGGAAGAATCCGGAATACCTTTGACCTTGGGCTTAACACAAACTTTCATCGACACAAGCAAGCTGGACGTTTCTATTTTTTACGGGATAATGGGTGAAGTATGGAAAGACCCATATATTGCAGGGGGGGCGAGGGATGACACAGATATCAAAGACGTCGGCTTTACAATAGATTACGATCGCATATTGGATACAGGTCTTAACCTTTATTACCGATATAATCTGGCAGACGTGGATGAAGACGTCATCGGAACCAGGTTTCATGACCTGAAAAGAGATGGGATAATCCACACCACAGGTCTTGGCTACATGATAGATCTCGACGAAAATAACATGATAATTCCTGGCTTCGAGTATTCCAAGGCCAACATGGACGGAGAAAGCAACAGCTACAATAGTTACAAGATTAAATTCGGATATAAGAGAATGAAAAACGATTACATCTTAAACGCCTTTGTCTCAGCCGACAAAAAAGACTATGACAAAACGCACCCCATATTTAACAAAACCAGGGATGAAACAGAATACTCTGCTACAGCAATTTTCACACTTCTTAACCCGTTCGGTTACGATAAATTTTTCACTAATTTCATCGTCGGCTACAGCTACTCGGACTCTAACATAGATTTTTTTGATAAACGCACCTATATCAGCGGCGTAACTATAGGCTATAATTTTTAGCGGTACTTTTTCATTTTACGGGTAACTTCACCGCAGAGGCTGTGACACTTTCTGAGAGAGCGGATAATTTTAAATCTCTGCTTCTTGTTCTTTCGGCAGTAGTTGTAAAAATTTTTTGGAGGCCTCATACATTGACTAAAAGTAGAGCGACTGAAGGCAGTCTAACCAATCACCCCACCTGATCTGCATCGCGCTGCGCTTCATGCATCAGGTGAGTTAAATCGTTCGCAGGTAAGGACAATGCCCATTTGGATGAAATTGCTGCTTTGGATCATCACATTGTCGGTGCTATGTGTTGGAATTCTCTTGCTGTTCGGTGTCACAAACAATAAAAATAAGTATCCTATTCAAATTCCGTGGTAAAACTGAAAAATTTGAATTTTTAAAAAATAAAACACTGTAATATCAGTAAGATATTTTTTGAACAAATTAATCTACCACGGAATTTGAATAGGATACAAAAATAAATCTGCTCAGCAAGTCAACAGACTTATTCAATTGACTTCTACGGAGGGTTACACAAAGGTAGCCTTCAGTAGATTTGAGCAGCTTCCACTACCCGTCGCACGCTACTTTCAATTGGTACTAAGGGATGGGCAGCCCCTGATCCGGATAGCTCGTTTCAGCTAAAAAGGTGAGCTCAGGATAAATGAAAAAAACGATAAATGGTCACCTTTCGAGGCAAACCAGATTGTTGTGCCGGCTGCACCTGGATTTCAATGGAATGCACGAATAAGCATAGCACCACTACTGCATGTGCAAGTATGTGACACATATGTTGCCGGCAAAGGATCAGGGCGGGTTAGCCTAATGTCAGCTATCGCGTTGGCGCATGACGAGGACATCCGCGAACTGAATAGTGGAGCTCTGCACCGATACCTCGCGGAAGCTGTCTGGTATCCGACTGCGCTTCTTCCAGATGCCGGCGTTAAATGGAGTGAAGTGGACAACAATACCGCCATCGCCACATTGACAGACTCGGGGATCACTGTATCGCTTGAGTTCCGTTTTAATCACGCTGGTGAAGTCACGGGTATCTATACGCCTGAACGCTACGGTCGTTTTGACGGGGAATATGAACTGCATCCATGGGAGGGGCATTTCAGGAATTACGAAGAAAGAAACGGCATTATGGTTCCTATGGAAGGAGAAGTGGGTTGGCATTTTCCGGATGGATGGTGGTCTTTTTGGAAAGGCAACATCATTCAAATTAATTACGATTTCATGCAATAAACTGCCTAACGAAGCTTTTGCAGCGGAGCGCAAAAAGCCGCGTCCGCTGAAAAACGGCGTTAGCGGAGGGCACGTGGCTTCGATCAGCCTTCCATGAACTCATACATTAAGGAGGGCTTATTATGATTACAGGCTCATCAGGCGCTGACAGACGTCAGATTCCCTTCATCTCCCTCGTGCCATTTCTGCTTATTGCTTTCGGTTTGGCGTGGGGAATCCTGGCTCTGTTCATTTTTCTCCCGGACCGGATGACCGGGATATTTGGCGAATTGACCGGTCAACATCCGCTCTTTTTTCTGGCGGTGTATGCACCTGCGATCGCTGCTTTCATTATCGTCACATACAACGCCGGTATCGGAGGCTTGCGGCGTTATCTTTCTCGGTTATTGCTCTGGCGTTGTTCGCAGGCTTGGTATGCCTTTTTGATTGTAGGCATTCCGCTACTCTTTTACGGAGGATCTGCATGGAAGGGAAATCTTTTCACGGAACCGTTTCCGTTTCCCTCATTTCAGTCACTTCTCATAGCACTGCTACTTGCCGCGATCAAAGGGCCCATTGAGGAGTTCGGCTGGCGGGGGCTCGCCCTACCTTTGCTGCAACGAAAGCTCGCGCCCATATGGGCCGCGCTGATTCTTGGTATCGTTTGGGGTTTCTGGCACCTGCCCGCATTCCTGTTGAGCGGGACTCAGCAGAGTGCCTGGTCATTCACTCCGTTCTTCACAGGCACGGTTACAATCAGCTTGATCGTAACCACGTTATTTAACGCATCGCGTGGTAGCATTCTGCTCCCTGCATTGATGCATTTTCAGCTCACGAATCCCATCTGGCCCGATGCCCAGCCCTACGATACATACCTTCTTGTGGGTGCCGCAGTTCTGGTTGTCTGGTTCAACCGAAAAGCTATGTTCAGTAGAAAAGGTGCCGTCACAGAGGTTATTCCCCAGGCTGAAAGCCGGGTGATGCCGCGTGATCTCGGTAGCGGCACAGGCAAAGCGTCTTGAACCTTCGGACAGGAATGAGGAAACCTGTATTAACGCAAGGCAAAATTATTTTGAGCAGTCTTGCGGGGCTTCGTATTCGGACCGTGATCCTGACCCTCTTCCTGCTCTTGCTGATATTGACATGGCTTTTTTCACTCCTGATAACCTCTCAGCCGAATCCGACTTCCGCAGTGACATCTGATCTGGTTGAAGATTTTCAATCAGCACTCAATGCCTTTCAAAAGCAATATGGCTTCCCGGGAGCAACAGCTGCCTATGTGTTGCCGGACGGCACGGCCGGTGTTGCTGCAACTGGGTTCGCCGATATAGAAGCCGGAACGCCGATGACGGTGCAGTCACGCATGCTTTCTGCCAGTCTTGGCAAGACCTTCGTTGGAGCGACAGCGGTAGCTCTTGCACGCAAGGGCATACTGGATCTCGATTTCCCTGTGTCGCAATGGCTTGGGGACCGGAAATGGTTTACCCGTTTGCCCAATCACGATGCAATCACTTTACGCCACCTTCTGACCCACAGTTCGGAATTGCCGGATCATGTGCATTTGGATAGCTTTGCCACCGAGGTCTCTCGCAAATGGCGCGAAAACGACAATCCGTTTCCACCTGAATCCTTGATTTGGTTTATTTTGGACATTCCACCACTTTTCGAGGTTGACAAGGGCTGGGCCTACACAGACACTGGGTACATCCTGATCGGGCTTGTGATCGAAAAAGCCACTGGAAGAAGTTACTACGATGAGATCAAGGAGCGGTTCCTGACACCGCTCGGTCTGACGCTGACGGCTCCGGCTGACCGTCGTTTTCTGCCTGGGCTTGCCGCTGGATACATGGCGGCAGATAACGCTTTCGGGTTTCCCCGAAAAACAACCACTTTGAAAAACGATCTAAATTAAAATCAATGGGTTTCAAAATCCTGCCCAGCAAGAGGATCAATTTCAAATTAATCCCCCTTTTGAGAAAGGGGGCTTTTGAGAGATTGCTTTTACTCGTTGACAATCAACAACTCAATGCGACGATTCTGCGTACGGCCTTGCTCAGTGTCGTTGCTGGCAACCGGTCTTGTTTCGCCATAGCCATCTACAGTTATGTCCGTCCGCTTGATGTGGCCGACATTTATCAGAAAAGCAGCAACATTTTTCGCCCTGTTTTTCGAAAGCAGCAAATTCTTCTCTGCACTGCCGGTCGAGTCAGTATGTCCTGACACTTCTATCTTTGAACCCGGAAATTCCCGAATAGCGGAGATCAGTTTGTTCATAAGTGGAAAATTGATCGTCTTGATTTCTGCACCTCCAACTGGAAAATAAAAACCCTGTGCCTTGATTAAGACGTTGTTCCCTTTTCGGTAAACCTCTGCTTCCTCGGATGTGAATAATGACTGTACATGTCTGAACCTCTCATTGGCTTCCTGCTTGATACGATCTTTTTCCATTTGCCTTGTTGCCTGATCTGACAGTTCGTGTTCATACCTGTTATGCACACCTTTGAGTTCAGCTTCTAATGCGTGTATACGTTTTTGCTTTTCATCTATAATACGTGCTGAATCTTTCCGGGATTCGACCAGCGCCGCAATTGTGTCTTGCAGAGAACGGACAAGAATATGATTCGACTGCTCAAAGTCAAGTTCACTTGAAAGCGGTTTGTTGATCTCGCACAATTGTTCCTGATACCAGAGGAGCATATTTTCCATAGAGTACTTGCGCCGTTTGAATGTTCTGGCAAGTTCTGTTATTTCTGTGGCCCTGTTCGCCATTTCAGTTGCCAGCTTGGCATGCGCATTTGCTTTTTCCGTTTGAGTGCGATCCGTTTCAAGGATTGATATTGCCATGTTGAGTTCTGTCTCGGCCTTCCGGTAGGTTGCAGGAGCGTGATCATCAGCGCCTCTATCTTTGGCTTGGTGAACCGATGCCTTTGCCAGGCTTACAACTCCCTTTTTCAATGCATCAATCTCCATTTCATTGTAAGAATCGATCAATGAAGGCCGGAGATCTTTTGCCTTGGCAATGCTGCCCTCTTCAATCAGACGGTTTGCTTCAGTAAGTTTTTTCTCTGTTGCCTTGTATTCCTTCCTGAACAGCTCAGGCGCCCCTGCCTTTCGGGCCCGCTGCCTGACATCAATGATTTCCCACATGATCTCCTGTGCATGCTTAGCATCACTTTCAGCTTTTGCCAGCGCGTTCAATCCCTTGTTGGCAAGGTGCACAGGTTGGTCGCTTTTTCCATCGCCGGCCATCTGAAAGGCTTCTGTATAGAGTCCTTTTGCTTCAAGGAATCCATCAGGAGCAAAAACGTCAATTCCATTTTCTTCCGCAACTGTCAATTCTTTCTTCAGTGTTGCGATTCCTTCAAAGTTGCTGGTAATTTCATCAGGGGTCAGGCGTTGTTGATTACCCGCACAGCCTGTAATTAACCACAAAAAACCGATAACAAGAACAAGACTTTTTTTCATTATAACTCCTCTTTTTTTAGATGTTTTTGTGTGCGTTTTGCTACAATCACACAAGTCAAAAGATTTCTGCCGGATTTTGGACTTCATTCATTGGCATTGCTCCCGGCTCTTGACTGCAGCAATCAGCTTCATCAAGTCATCCCTGTTCATTGTGCCGGAACGTCGTGCTGCCTCACATCCACCAATGTATATCAACTGTGTGGGCACTCCGAAAACTTTCAATTTTTGTGTCAGGTGTTTCCGTTGTTCCCAATCAATTTGAACAATTGTATCTTTTTTGTCAAGAAACTCAGCCACATTAATATTTACTTCCCCGCAAACTATGCTTTCGCATAGCCCCCGATTCCAGCTATCTATGCTGTAGTATTTGATAAATGTTCTGTAGAGGGCATGCGCTCCTTTTGAATCAAGGAAACACTGCTGATTTAATGACCGATATTCGAATGGGTCAACGAACGAAGAGAAGTTTAACATACAGCTTGGAAATGTAAATAACATTTCCCTTTTTGTAGTCCTTTTGTAATATTGCATTGCAATTTTACAATATGGCTGTATAATTGCGTTATGAAAAAAATACACGTAAAATGATTGCATCCTATTTTGACCTGCTTGATTCCTCTTTGTATCTGGAGCTTTCTCAAAAGCCCGGCAACTAAAGTGGACCCCCATGTCAAGACCGATTTTTATGAAATTTAGGCTACCAAAATACTCCTGACATTTGGGGAAGTTATTTCGTTCCCGTTCCTTAATCTATTGTAATGTAAAATTAATTCAGGTTGCCGCTATCCGACCTTATTTTTAACATGCTGATTACAAAGACTTTATTGTACTTACAAAAAAGTAGTTATATCAAAAATCCAGAGGATTAACATGATTCCTTTACTTTTTTTTTATATCCTGTTATACTTTGTCAAAAAAATATAAAGATATTTTTATTAACAGATTAAAAATTAGGAGGTTTTTAAATGAGTAATATTGAAAGCTGGGACTGGGAAAGCAAAGAAAAAATGCTTGCCGATACAGCGAAATGGAAAAAGAAATTTGAAGATGTTTGGGAGCCTTATATCAGTCAAGACGGTGAAAAGATAGCCTCTATTGTTAAAATAGGGGAAGGAGAACACAACATTGCTATTAATGAAGGAACCTGGGAAGAACCATTTGAAAAGATATGGTATTCCAGATTCAGCCCAGACGGCCGTCTGACCGCTCTTATAACAAAGGACATGGAATGGACAATGGCTGTAGATGGAAAGACATGGGAACAAATGTATGAGTATATCTGGGATACCAAGTTCAGCGCTGATGGCAAGATTATAGCTGCGACAACTAAAGTGGACAGCGTTTATGGGATAACAATAAACGAAAAAACATTGGAATGCCCGGTTCGGCTTGAGAGCATAGCAAGTCACGTAATAAGCCCGGATGGTAAAATATCGGCTGCAATAGCTCAAACCGTTCCACTTGGACAGGCCGATCTTGATGGTTTTTTAAAAGGTAGCTGGTCGGTAGTTGTAAACGGCAAGCCGTGGAAAAATAATTTTGTTGATGTTTACGGCCTGACAATGAGCAACGATAGCAAGAAGATTGCTGTAGAATACAGAGATAGTATTTGTGAATACGGCATTCTCGTTAATGAAAAACCGTGGAATGAAAAATTTGTTTGTACATGGGAGCCTGTTTTTCATCCAAAAAATAGTGATGAAGTAACAGCACCGGTCAGGAAGTGGGGTCAGTGGTTCCTTGCAACAAACGGCAGGATTGTCTGGGACAATGGTTTTTACAGTCTTCTGTATCCAACGTACAGTCCTGATGGCAACAATATTGCGGCAGCAGTTGCCCCACAGTTTGCCAAATGGACAATTGCCGTCAATGGGCAGCCCTGGTCTATTACTTTTGGAGAATGTATTCAAAAGCCCTGTTTCAGCCCTGATGGCAGAAAGGTTGCGGCTATAGCAAAAGACAAAGGCAATTGGTTGCTTGTTGTTGATGGAACCGTACTTGGAGATAGCTATGATAATATCTGGCAGCCTGTTTTCAGTCCCAACGACGACAAGGTAATATGCAAGGTAGAGAAAAACGGTAAGTATGCTGTCGCGGTTAACGGCAAAATTCGGGGAAACGATTATGAAGCCCTCTGGAATCCTGTTGTTTCGCCTGATGGAACCAAGGTAATGATATGCGGCGTAGAAGACGGGAAATATTATCGCAAAGTAGTTCCGTTAAGTGATATATAAAATTAAGTTAATTGGTTAAAGTTTTTATTTAATATATATAAATATAAAACTAAAAGTTTTGAATAATATTTTCAAAGAGGGGGAAAACAAATGTATGAATTTGTTAGCGGGCCGCTGGTATGGATAGCCTTTATAGTTTTTATCGGCGGAAGTCTGTATAGAATATACAACATGTTGTCTATTTCTAAAAAGGAGAAGGTTGTGTTTCCGCATATGTCATTAAAACACAGCGTAGCTTCTCTTATACACTGGGTAATACCTTTTAATAATCAGTATATGCGAAAACGACCAATTTTTACTATCATTTCTTTTGCTTTTCATATCTGTCTGGTTGTTGCTCCGATTTTTCTTTTAGCGCATGTAATGTTATGGGATGAAGCATGGAATATGAGCTGGTGGACCATTCCGGAAGCAGTAACTGACTGGATGACGATCATAGTCATTATTGGATGTATCTTTTTTTTATACAGAAGATTGACGGATCCTGTGGTAAAAAATGTCACAGATGGTTCGGACTATCTTCTGCTTGCAATTACCGCTCTTCCATTTATTACCGGCTTCATTGCATACCATCAATTATTTGCCTATAAAACCATACTGATACTTCACATCCTTGCAGGTGAGATCATGCTGATAACCATTCCTTTTACAAGGTTAAGCCACATGCTCTTTTTTGTTTTTACAAGATCATATTTCGGAAGTGAACAAGGCCATGTAAAAAATTCAAAGGATTGGTAAGAATTTAACAGCAAATTGATATTAAGGAGAATATTATGAAACCCACAATTGTAAAAAGAGAACCGGTAGTGGATGATGCCCTGGATCAGTGTGAAGCAAGACTTACCGAGGAAGAGATAGAAAAAGTTATCAATGAAGTTATAGATAAAGAAACCGGCGGTCGTTTATGGACTTACATTAATACCTGTATTCACTGCGGATTATGTGCAGAGGCATGTCATTGGTATCTGTCCAATGACCGGGATGTCAGTTTTGCTCCGGTTACAAAGATAAAAGATACCCTTTGGGTAATGTTAGAAAAAAAAGGAAAAGTTGACGCCGCATTTATCAAAAGATGCTCTCAAATCGCCCATACGGAATGTAACTGCTGCAGGCGTTGCGGCATGTACTGCCCATTTGGAATAGATATAGCGTATATGATACTTGTGGTTCGTCGGATATGCGCAAAGCTTGGAATGGTGCCTCTTTACCTGCAGGATACGGTTCACAGCCATGCTGCTACAATGAACCAGATGTGGGTAAAACCGGATGAATGGATAGATACACTTCAGTGGCAGGAAGAAGAAGCACAGGGATATGTGCCAAGTGCTCGTTTGCCACTTGAAAAAGAAGGCGCTGAGATAATGTATTCAGTTATCGGTCCTGAGCCCAAATTTTTAGCCCAGCTCCTTGGCAATATCACGGTAATTATGAAGGTGGCAGGGCTTGACTGGACAATGCCTGCAACTGCCGGCTGGGATAACAGCAATATGGCTATGTATTCAGGGGACTTTGAGATCATGGCCAGGGTGGAAAGGCTTCACCATGAAACAGCTCAAAGGCTCAAGGTCAAAAAAATAGTTATGGGTGAATGTGGTCATGCCTTTAGGGGGGCTGAGTATGACGGACCGACCTGGATGGGGTGGATGAAGCCGCCCATACCGGTAGTTCATGCCATAGCATTTTATTATGACCTGATAAAAAGCGGCCGAATCAAAATAGCAAAAAAAGTTGAAGGCCCTATTACTTCACAGTACCCGTGTAATGTTATAAGAAACGCGGGATTGGGCTCAAAACTGCGATATATTATGAGTGCGGTGTGTGAAGATTTTGTAGATCTTATTCCAAATGACAGGCATGCCTTTTGTTGCAATGCAGGCGGCGGAACTATTAACTGCGGCCCGCCATGGAAGAAAATTCGGGTACAGAGCGCAAAATTGCAGTCAGAAAATTTTAAAAGAACCGGCGCTCATACTATTGTAACACCTTGCCACAACTGTCATAGCGGGATTGAAGATATTGTTGCCGGATATAAGCTTGGAATGCACGTCAAATTCTTCAGTGAGCTTTTGATAGAAGCCATGGAGATTCCTGAGCACCTGAAACCAAAAGAAGAATAAGGTGCGGGTGAATAATACTTAAGTTGAGCGATTTTTTTACTTGACCTGCGCCAATCTCTTGCGCAGTCCCGCCCAGGCGGGACTGCATAAAGATTTCGGCACATTTCTTCATAAAAAATCGCTCAACTCAGGGTTCGCTCAAAATTAAAACAGCACAGATATCGCTGTTAAATCGTTCAGCTACTTTTTATCCTTCAGCAAGGCATCAAGACCAGCGAACGGCCTGCAGGTAGAGGGTGTCTCTTGCTCGCTATCGGGCGTCGCCTCGTCGTCATACCATTCCTGATCCAGATACCGCGAGTGCTCATTGTCGTGACAATAAAGACACAGTAGTTCCCAGTTACTGCCATCAGGCGGATTGTTATTGTGGTTGTGATCCTTGTGATGGACCGTGAGCTCACGAAGTCTTTTACCTGTGAATTCGCGCCCGCATTTAGCACAAATCCATGGGTAAAGTTTGAGCGCTTGCTCCCGATAATCTTGCTTCCGCTGTTGCCGGTTGCGCTGGATCTCGGCAACAACCCGGCCCAGACTGTCTTTGTCTAATTGTGTCTTTTTCGACGGCATGTACTCACCTTAGCCTTTAGTACATCGACTGATAGAGGTGATAGATGTCTTGGCTTTCATACTACATACTACTCTAAATGGATTAAGTCGATCATTATTTTATGGGCATAATGTTGTGAATCACGAGTATTTGCGGTTGTGAATGGAAAATTTTTGGTTCAGAGAATCTTCAATGATTAGGAGGAGACAGTAATGAGATTTCCTTACGGGTTATGCGATTTTAACAAGATTATCACAAAAGGCTATTTCTATTGCGATCGTACAGACCGCATAGCCGTACTTGAAAATACCGGAGATTATCTCCTTCTTTTGCGTCCCCGCAGATTCGGCAAAAGCCTTTTGCTTTCGATGCTGGAAAACTATTATGACATTGCGCGAAAAGACAGATTCCAGGAACTCTTCGGCCATCTTCTGATCGGCAAAAACCCTACTCCCTCACACAATCAATATTTTATCCTTAAATGGGATTTTTCATGTGTTGATCCTTCAGGAAGTGCGGCAGATATTAAAAGAGCTTTTCATAATCACATCAATGCATGTATTGAATCGTTTGTCATGTACTACGAAGACTATCTGACCCGTGAAGTAAAAGTCGATTCCAGTGATGCCGTCAATTCAATCAAATCCCTCCTTTCTGTGACCCGCAAATCCGGGCATCTTGTTTACCTGTTAATAGATGAGTATGATAACTTTGCCAACGAAGTAATGATGGGTGTGAGAAGAGAAAAAAAAGATATTTACGAAGCCCTTGTTTATGGGGGAGGACCGTTGCAAACACTTTTTAAGGCAGTCAAGTCAGCCACAGACGGCTCCGGCTTTGACAGGAGTTTTATTACAGGTGTGTCGCCCGTTGTAATGAGCGATATCACCAGCGGTTATAATATGGCTAAAAACATATATCTTGATTCCGCATTTAATGATCTGTGCGGGTTTCATGAAAAAGAGATAAAAAAAGCATTGAATGCCGTATCAGCAGAATGCGGTCTGAAAAAAAAGGATGTCGCTGAGGCCATTGATTTTATGCGTGTCTATTATAACGGCTATAAGTTTGCTCTGGATGTAGCAGAATCTATTTATAACCCTACCCTGGCAATTTATTTTATAGAAGCATTCCTCAAAACATGTAAATATCCGCGAGAAATGCTCGACTCCAACCTTGCCGCTGATGAAGCAAAACTTCAGTCCATATCCCAAATACCAAATGGCGGTCAGTTGCTTCTTGATTTGATGAAAAGGGATGATTTTCCTGTTATCACTAAGCTTGCCGCTCGTTTCGGTATTAAGGAGATGCTGACGGATAAAAGCAAAGATTTTGTTTTTATGACCTCTTTTCTCTACTATTTCGGGGTACTGACAATAGATGAGGAAACAGAGAAAGGCGAGTTAATTTTAAGGGTTCCGAACCTGGTAACTCGCGGTCTCTATGTAGAACGGATTCAGCAAATGCTTTTGCCGGAACCTGTTGACAGGGATGATGGGGTTTTTGCCGCTAAACAGCTCTATGCCAAAGGAGATATGAAACCGCTTTGCGAGTTTGTCGAGCAGAGATTTTTTAAGGTATTCCGTAATCGTGATTATAGATGGGCGAACGAATTTACAGTAAAAACGGCCTTTCTAACACTCCTTTATAATGACATACTTTACATCATTGATTCTGAAAAAAATGCGAGCCGCGGTTATGCCGATCTGACCATGATGATTCGTCCCGACATGAGACGTTTTAAGATACTTGATATTCTTGTCGAGTTTAAGTACACAGGTCTCAAAGAAGCTGGTTTGAGCGGAGAAAAGGCAAGTCAATTATCCACAGAAGACCTCAGGGCTATTCCCGCAATGCAGGCAAAAAGGAAGGAAGCAAAAAAACAGACCGAAAAATACGGGGACGCTTTGGAAAAAAAGTACGATAATTTGAGACTTAAGCGGTATGCAATAGTGTCGCTTGGGTTTGAAAGGTTGTGGTGGCAGGAGGTGAAAAGATGAAAGCTCAAAGGAAAGGATATATTCTAAGGAACGGTGAGGGTGGAATCCGTGTGACAAAAAGCGTTGCCGGTATTATAGCTTAAACTCTGCATCGTAAAATTTTGTCTTAACCTTGTTTGACTCAAAGGCGCCAATATCTTCCAGAAAATCAAAATAATCTTCCAAATTTTGTTCTTTCTTGAATGGTTTCTTTCTCATAGCAGCGAAATCTTTTTTGGATAACAGAAGATCGGTTTCAAGATTAATATCCTTATTTTTTTTGCTTTTCTCCAACACAGAACCTTGTACAAACACTACATTCGGGAAACTTTTATTTTTTAAAATCAATATCTCTTAAAATCCAATTCTTTTTGGCTATGTTCGCGTTAAGTGTGGAATTTCTAAAAAGTCTCTGTTTTTTCAATAGGTTATCAATACAGTAAACTATTGCTCAAAGTGATACATATCAGCTATTCAAAAAATTTGATTATTTTTTTCCACACTTAACGCGAACATAGCCTTCTTTTTTGATTCAAATAGTTCCTGTTGGTCCATTAAAATATTTTCAAGGTTATCAATCATATGTATATCCCGAGTATGTGTTTATGTTTTTTTATTGATATTGCAAATGATGATAATACCATTTTATGTATATTGTCAATATGGAGTCTGCATTCCTACGCCGGCGCATGCAGACTGTGTGGGGACGGGTAATTTTTCAGTGCCATAAAATTTCTCGTCCAGGCACCATATTGTATTTGACACCCAATCATTCTTTTTTATATTATTTTTTCGAAAAAGCAAGGAGTTATCTCTATTACTCGTTCCTATTATGTGCTGAAAAGGGTCGAATTATGACACAAAGCCGTCGGGAATTATTTTGCTGCATTCTTCGGCCATTACAGCACTGTTTGCTTTGTGCAAGCCACCAGGTTCCAAAATGAAGAACTTTTTTATATTAGTTGTTTTATCAATCCTGTTTCCTTTGTTCGCAAGCGCCGATACAATTATTTTGAAAAATGGCATGAGAATAGAAAATGTAAGAGCATGGGAGGAAGATGGGCAGGTAAAATGTTACAGATTCGGATCGCTTATCGGTTATTTGAAGAAAAATGTGCAAAAAATTGAAAAGGGAGAACTGACAGAGGATGTTAATGTAGCAAATTTCCTGGGAAATGAAGCACGACCTGATAGTGATGAACTATACTATTTTCAAAAAAAACAAATTGATCTTCAAATAAAATCTCTTGAAAAGTTCAAAGTTATAAAAGTTTATGACGGAGACACTTTCATGGCAGAAGGTCATAGTATAACAATCATGGCAAGGCTTGTTGGAATTGATGCACCGGAAACGGCAAATAAAAGAAAACAAAAACCTGGGCAGCCATATAGTCAAAATGCCAAAAAATATCTCGCAAAAAATGATTTTGAATAAAACGGTTCAAATCAAAAGCTATGGAATGGGACCTTATAACCGACTGCTTGCCGAAGTCTTTGCTGATCATAGAAATGTGAATCATGAGTTGCTCAGATCCGGTCTTGCCGAAGCATACAATGGAAAATTACCAAAGGGTTTTGATGTTTCACCATATAAAAAAGCGGAAATGAAAGCCAGGAAATCCCAAAAAGGAATATGGTCTTTGGGAAGTAAGCATGTAAGTCCTGGAAAATGGCGCAAGATGTACAATAAATAAATAACGTGGACGAATTAACTTCCACAAGTAGGCGCATAGATTTGGGTCAAATTTGTTCGATCTCAGATCACAAAAGTTGTTTTTTGACAATATCCCATTTATTTTAAGGGGTTACATAATATTGGGTGGACTAAAGATTGGATACAATAAATCAACAGAGTCATCTATGCGCTTAGGAAGTTATTTTTGAGCGAACCATTGGTGGGTTATATTTTTATTGAAGGAAATACGAATTTCTTGGGTTGTGCAATATTTTTTTCAAAAGATGTCGGGTTTCTCTTTAAGTACTTGCTGATAATAATATCTTTTTGATCTTTACATGAATTTTTTAGGAATGCCTCGAATTTTTTGGTAGAATTAAACCACCTGGCATACAACTCTCCCCAATTGTTTAAATAAACGACCTCATAATTACTGGATTGTTCATTCCAGGGAGATTTGTCAAATCCAACGACAATTAGCATTTTGGAAATTTGTTCTTTTTTAAGATAATCCGACAATTCAATATCCAGCGTTTCATATGTTCCAAAAAAATTCTTTATCCGTTTCCCAAGATTAATAATTTCTTGTAACGTTATGCTGAACGAATTTGGACGCATTTGGATCCAGTTTTCCACAAATAGATTATTCCATACGATAAATGCAATATTTTCAATAATATTTTTGCTGGATATGATGGGAAAAGTTGTATCATCACTGGGAAACGTCTGCCATTCATCACCGTTTAATTTAAAGGTCAAAACGGAAAGATTCAATTTTCGAGTAGGTTTTTGCAGAATTGGAATTTTATATTTCTTTTTTAAGTAGCAGGCTGATATTTTTCTTCCGAGAATGGTAAGATCCCGCTCATCGCTCTTGCTGGAAACCGCTGTATTGTCAGCGGAAATTTCACGATACAATTGAAGCATAAACTTAAAGAGAGGTTGACCGAATTCAAGTTGTGCGTCATACTTCCAGCTATAAAATTTTTGCAAAGTTAACCATGCACCCGGCTCCAGTGGATATTGGTTAAAAAAATTATCCGTCAATTTGCTTTTGAGCGATTGTTTTCTGCCACAAGGCTTTATTTCACATCGTATATAAAAGCACATTTTTAAAAATTTTATTAATTCCTTTTTCCTGTCTTTATAATGAGCGAGTATTCTCGACATAGTGAAAAGGCTGTGGTCAGGAAAAAGATTATTGTCGGCAGAAGAAAAAACCTCCTCTCTAAGTTGGTGGCAGAGTAGACGTTCTTGTGGTGCCTCTAACAACATTTTAAGAAGTACCATCTTGATGATGGATTTTAAAGGACTGGTTAGAAATTTATGAAACTGCCAGAGGGATGCCCCGAAATACTCACTCTTCTTTATTTTTTCTATATTGCCGAAATCAATTAGATCGTATTCCCAGAAAGTATCACTATTTATAGCCGACAGGGCATCGTTATATTCAATTTTAAATGATTTGTCGTAGAGTAACCACCATATGGGGACTTTACCGCAGATCAGGATGAATGTTCTGTAAAACTCTTCTTTTAAAACAAGTTGTTGGGTGCTGCCTGAGCTTTCAGCGTCAACGCTTCCGAAATTCCCTTCTTTTACGGATTTAACATCTGAAATAAAAAAATAAACCGGCAGTTTTATATTGTTATCTAACCATCCCTTGATAATGTTAACTTTCCGGTTGAGTTGATTCCAGGCAACTTCATCAAACTCCTTCTTATCAAAGCAGACCCAAATATCGCAATCCGACAAGGAATTCTGGTTCACCGTTCCAACACTGCCAATTGTATATACCCCCTGAATCACATAAGACTTTTGTGTCGGTCTCAAAAGGCTACCACGTTTGGTTACCCCAAACATTTTTTTAAAACTTTCTTCCCGATTTCTAATCCCCGTATTATATTCAACATTATACACCCGAAACAGCTGATTAATATCTTGTAAATAACCTGGACATACCGACTCGTTTATGCTGAAAAGCCAGGGAAGAAGGTATAAAATAATTTCACTGTCCTTCGGGGTAAGCTCTGAAAAGATCTTTTTCCTGAACTCGTTGTATTCAAGGAATATCCGTTTGTTTCGAGAAAGTGTTTTTTGAATGATTTTCAATTGCCTTGTATTAGAGTTTAATTTCCATTCCTTCGCGGGCAAAAAAGATATCTGTGTCATCGGTATGATCTCGGTTGCAATATTTCTCTGTCAGCTCATCTATCTGGTCATCAGTTCGCACGGGCTCATGGTGAAACAGGGCCAAACGTTTGGCCCCGGCCCGCTTCGCCGCAGCGATGGCATATTCACATGAAGAATGCCCCCAGCCGATCCTGGAGGATTCGTATTCTTCCTGGGTGTATTGAGCGTCGTAAATGAGGAGATCTGCTCCTGCAGTAAATTCTTCCACTCGCTGATTTTCCGCCCTGGCTGCCTTGTCGCCTTCGTGGGCCATGGCTTCATTATAGGATGGGTCATCATGGTCGGTACAGAAGACATTCCGAAAGGGTTCCGTATCATAGGCAGTGCAGAAAACCTTGTCACGATATTCGAAACGATAGCCGAGGCAAAGGACAGGATGGTTGAGATACTTGGTGGTGAGAGTAATCCCGTCGCCAAGATCAAACCGGTTTTCTTTAAGCTTGATGTATTCTATTTCTGAGGCGAGTTCTGCCTGGCGCACCGGAAAATAACGATAGGTCAACTGTCCACCCACACTATCTTCAAGGGAATAACCTTCATGGCTGATCGGTCCGTAGATCTTAAGTTTCGTCCCCGGAACATAACCCGGCTTGAAAAATGGAAATCCCATAATGTGGTCCCAATGGGTATGGGTCAGAAAAATTTCTGTTTTTATCGGACCCCTGGGAAGGTCATTGGCCATCATATAGTTGCCCAACTCTCTGATGCCGGAGCCCGCATCAATAATAATAAGCCTATCCGAGTCCTCAAATCTTAATTCAAGACAAGCAGTGTTTCCGCCATATTTTATGGTATAAGGGCCGGGGCAGGGTATGGAACCCCTTACCCCCCAAAATTTTATTTTCATTAGGTTACCCCTTTTGGGTGAGTCGTAGAAAAATCCCAGCTTTTTCTATTTCGTCCAAGACTGTTTCACGGAGGTCTAAAAGAGCCGACCACCTAATTCCAACCTGTTCGCTAAGATGAGTTGCCTGTATGTCCTCAATAAAATATAACGCAATGAGGTTTGTGTGTCAAGCAAGGAAACAAAGGGTTGTCAGTAGGAAAATAAGGAACTAAAAAGTCTTGACAACCCGTTGTTATTAAATAAAATATAGTGCAATCCGGTTTGCACTATATGGTGCTTGTGCGTGGAACATCGGGTTTGGGAAGGTGAGGATTTTTTTCAGGTTTTAGGGGGGTAAAAAATTGATTGATAGAGAAATTAAGCTCAATGAAATTATAGATGGTATTGTACCGGTTGACAGGGAATGGATGATAAAGGCAAGGGAACGTACAGCTCAACTGGTTATGCCGCCGAGAGCCATGGGAAGGCTTCATGATATTTCTGAGCGGTTATGCGGAATATATAAGAATCTTAAGCCGTCTATAAATCAAAAGGCTGTTTTGGTTATGGCCGGAGATCACGGGGTGGTTAATGAAGGGGTGAGCGCTTTCCCTCAGGATGTTACCGGAGCTATGGTCATGACTTTTCTTAAAGGCGGAGCTGGAATAAATGCAATTTGCCGGCATGTGGGTGCAGAGGTCTGGGTGGTGGATATGGGTATTATTCCTGACTTGGAGCCAGGTTCGATAGATGGAGGCGATCGTTTTTTGGTGCATAAAATTGCAAAAGGGACAGCAAATTTTACAAAAGGCCCTGCCATGACACACGTGGAAGCTGAAAAGGCAATTTTAACGGGATTTAATCTTGCTACTGAGTTTTTTAATAAAGGCGTAGATATTTTGGGAACGGGCGATATGGGTATAGGCAATACCACTCCATCTGCTGCTATTGGAGCTGTGATTACAGGCAAGAGTCTGGAGAATATGGTTGGCAGGGGAACAGGAATAGATGACAAAGGGCTCATGAGGAAACGAAATATTATCAAGTCCGGAATTCAGGTAAATCAGCCGGACAAAAAAGACGGACTTGATATCCTGTCGAAGATAGGGGGCTTTGAAATAGGCGGAATTGCCGGATGTATGCTTGCCGGTGCGTATCATAGTCGTCCTGTTATGGTTGATGGCTTTATTTCAACGGCGGGAGCATTGATTGCCCATGCTCTTTGTCCGCATGTAACTGATTATCTTTTTGCAGGTCATCGTTCAGAAGAATCCGGACATCAAGCGATGCTGGAACATCTGAAGTTTGAGCCCATTCTTGATCTAAGGATGCGACTTGGCGAAGGAACCGGAGGAGTACTGGCAATGGAGATTATGGAAGGTGCTCTGCGGGTTTTTAATGAGATGTTAACATTTGCAGAAGCCGGTGTTTCGGAAAAATAGATATTAATAAAATGTCCAATCGTACACGCTTTGAACAAAACAAGCAAAACCGGAAGAGGTCTATACAAACAGAAAGGAACATTTCGACTATCTCTACAAGACAGCCATTAAAGTCCATAGGCCGTCTGACCATGTCTACTGTTCTCCTCGGACAGCGGCGGTTGGGCAAAACCGAGATATTCAAGCGGGTGGTGAACCGTCTTCTTTTTTGAACAAGATCATCGGGATCCGGAGCCAGTGGTGCCGGTTTACTATGCTTTCAGGGACAAGCCTGTAAACAGGTGGGAGTTTGCCTCTGAATATGTGGAAAATTTTCTACGGCGGACTTTTTCATAACAAGGAAGATGTCCAACTGCTATGGCAGTTTTTTTATATCCGTAATCGTGTAAGACTCGGGGCTGCTGTAAATTGTGATCTTTTTGATTCGAGATATCAAGACTCAGGCCATTCTTTTTGTGGGCAGTATTGTTAATCCAGCAGAATAGTGGTTTCCTGCGCGCTTCATAAAAAATGAATAACCGTTCAGCTTCTATGCCATTGAACCAGTTTGGGCGCAGAAAAAGGGATGGAGATTGCAGTGTGTTGGTGATCATTTAAACCCAGTTGCCGGCTCATCTCTTGCAGGGCAATAGCGCTCAATTTGGGCAATTCCGGGATTTCGTTTTCAGAAACCCGGAACGTTATTTTAGGTGATGACGTCTGTTTCTGTTGTTGCATAGGTAAGGAACTTGGATGAATTAACTTCCGCAAGTAGGCGCACAGATTTAGGTCAGGTTTGTTCGATCTACCCGATTTGAAATAGGCACAAAAGTCGAAGGAATAGCGAGCTATTTCAAGATTTTTGTGATTTTAGATCGGGCAAAGATGGCCTGATGCTGTGATGCATAGTTGCGGAAGTTAATTCGTCCACGTTCCTAAGGGTACTCATTTAAAACACAGCTTGGCGTAACGTGATGTTCTCTATCCTGCTATTGATTAAAAAGGCGG
>Ga0255431_1062_pt1 | contig 20041 bp, 16 predicted proteins | sample ANMaggSeSYBR02J5_FD_182633 | JGI IMG/M metagenome (GOLD analysis project Ga0255431, IMG submission 182633) | Sediment cell enrichment communities from methane seep in Santa Monica Basin, California, United Staets - ANME aggregate JGI... | ecosystem: Environmental > Aquatic > Marine > Cold seeps >... | reverse complement strand
AAAGTTAAGTTGACAGATTTTTTTGATCAACTACACCTGTTTTCACAAGCACAGTGCTGCGTTTATAATAAAATGGAAGCAATTTCATTTATGACGATTAATTTACTGTGGAAACCCACAGGCCGTCTTATCTGTTTTGTTCTCGCCATTACCAGCCGCGGCCCTATTGTTTTGATGTGCAGTGATCTGAAACAGGACCCGTTAATTGCCATTCAATTATATTGTGCGCGTACACGGATCGAAATTATGTTTGACATGCTTAAAAACCTAATCGGTGCTTTCAATTATCACTTTTGGTCAAAATTAATGCCGCGTCATTCACGTAGACCTGAATCGAATAAAAACCTTAAGCAGCCGCCTGAAAATGCGCTGGCTAAGGTAAATTCTTGTTGGGAGGCCTATGAACGTTTTGTTATGCTGGCTGCCATTGCTTTGGGGTTGCTGCAACTAATTGCAGTGAAATATCCGAACGATATCTGGAATCACTTTGATACCTATTTGCGTACTCGTTCCAGACAACTTCCTTCAGAGAGAACAGTCAAGTATGTAGTGGCGCGACTGTTGATCAGGGATTTATTCATTTCCGCACCAGTAGCGATAATGCGGGAAATTCGGCAACGTTATTTTAAAAGAAAATCACTCAATCTGGATGATTTTCTTGATAGCTGTATCACTTAAGGCTTTACAGTAAAGTAAAATTTTAGTTTTTCAGTAAACAGTTTGGAGGGGTGTATCCATTATTCCTCAAAACTTTGGACTGTCGAGATTATAACGGATTTGTGGGAGGCGATGGATATGGGGAAGTTATTTCGTCCCCGTTACTAGCTTTTTGCTTGACTTGAAATATTGGGCAACTTATATATTGTAAAATATTTGTTGATGGATATGGGGTGGGGGCATTAATGAAGTATGCCGATATTTTTTAATAAAAGATTAAATTAAAGTTACAGAACAGGAAACAATTATGACTTGGGATTGGGAAAAACTTAAACAGCGACAGCAACAGCAAACGGGTGGAGGCGGAACCGGGGTTCCTCCTCAGGTTGAAGAAATTCTTAAAAACTTCAAACGGTTCAAGTTCCCGGGCGGACCGGTTTTAATTATTATTTTGATAGCTCTGTTTTTTGGTTCATCTACATTTTTTACGGTTGGAGTTGATGAAGTCGGAGTTGTTCAGCGATTTGGTAAATATGTTCGTATTTCTCAGCCCGGTCTTAACTTTAAGTTGCCGGCAGGTCTTGAGAAAGTAACAAAGGTTAAGGTAAAACGTGTTTACAAAGAAGAGTTTGGCTTCCGGTCCCAAACTGGTGAAGCCAGAAAGCTTTTTGCATCCGGTGGTAGTGAAAACAAAAATATATCTCTTATGCTTACGGGCGATCTTAATGTTGGTGTAGCACCATGGATTGTTCAGTTCAGAGTAAAAAATCCGTATAATTATTTATTTAAAGTTCGAGATTCCCGCAAGTTGCTTATAGATATGTCCGAAGCCTCTATGCGGCTTGTAGTTGGAGACAGGAGCATTAATGAGGTTATAACAAAGCGTCAGGAAATAGCTACTGAAGCTCAAGAGCTTCTGCAGAAGGAGATGGACAAGTCGGAAACAGGTATACATATTGTAACCATAGAGATGAAAAAGACAAATGTTCCTGAAGCGGTACAGCCTTCATTTAATGAAGTAAATCAGGCTGTACAGGAAAAAGAAACAATGATTTATCAGGCAAAAGAGGATTATAATAAAGCGATTCCGGCTGCAAGAGGAGAGGCAGCGAGAACCATCAAGATGGCAGAAGGATATGCTCTTGATCGTATTAACCGCGCAAAGGGCGATTGTTCAAGATTTGTTGCCGTTTATAAGGAGTATGCCAAGGCAGAGGATATTACAAGAAGGCGGCTGTACCTTGAGGCCATAGCAGATGTTTTCCCAAAACTGGGCCATAAGTATATAATAGATGCCGAACAAAAAAGTTTACTGCCTTTACTTAATCTTAATAAAAATCTTAATAAAAAATAAAACGGTGTAGAAACAATGAAATCCAAAGGTATTATTTTAATAATTTCTGTGATTGCATGTCTGCTGCTTCTTTTTGCTTCAGCTTATATCGTAGATGAGACAGAACAGGTTGTTATTACTCAGTTTGGAAAAGTCGTAGGCGAACCTAAACAGGAGCCCGGTCTTTATTTTAAAATTCCTTTTATTCAGCAGGCAAACTACTTTCCCAAAAACCTGTTGCACTGGGATGGAGATCCGGGTCAGATACCGACTCTGGATAAAACATATATATGGGTTGACACATTTGCCAGGTGGAAAATTGTTGATCCGATTAAATATTTCCAGACAGTCAGCAATCTAATAAGCGCTCAGGGAAGGCTTGATGATATTATCGGTCCTGCTGTGAGAAATTTTATCAGTTCCTATAAACTTATAGAAACTGTTAGAACTACCAACAGAGAGCTTGATACTTTTGAAGTAGGGCTGGAAGATATTGTTGAGACTACAAGATCTAAAGCATATGCTATCAAAACCGGCAGGCAGAACATTACAAAAGGAATACTTAAGCAGGCTAAACCCAAACTTGAAAAGTTCGGCATTGAGCTGGTTGATGTTAAGATAAAACGCATTAATTATGTCGAGCAAGTAAGAAAAAGCGTTTATTCTCGAATGATTGCAGAACGAAATCAGATAGCAGAAAAATTTCGCTCCGAAGGGGTGGGAGAATCTCGTAAAATTCTAGGTGAAAAAGAAAGAGATTTAAAGCTGATTACCTCAGAGGCATACAGGGTTGCCCAGGAAATAAAAGGGAAAGCCGATGCTGAGGTGACAAGATTATTTGCCGCAGCCTATGGTGTAGATCCGGAATTCTACTCATTTACCAAAACGCTTGAGTCATACAGCAAGGCACTTGATAAAGATAGCTCTATTGTTCTTTCAACAGACTCAGAGTTCTTTAAATATTTTAGTGGGTATAAGTGACAAGATAGAGAGAAAACTGATGAAAAATAAAAAAAAGCACCGACTTCTTAATAAAAGTTCGGTGCTTTTTCTAATTTATAGAAGAGATTACATATAGCATTATTTGCCTTTCCTTCTCTGATGGCGTGTGCGTGCCAAAAGCTTTCTGTGTTTATGTTTACTCATTTTTTTTCTTCGTTTTTTAATTACATTACCCAACAAATCACCTCCCAGCCTTTATCTAATTTTTTTTTGAGATAAAAAAATCTACCATTTTTTGTATTTATTTGTCCACTATTTTATTAAGGAACGGGGTTTAAATAACTTTTTTATTTAGGTATTCAGATTTAAGTTTGGATTTGTTCGATCTGAGTATTCAAAATTTTAAGAAATAGCAAGCTATTTTGTAGATTTTGAATACTCAGATCGGGCAAAGGCGGCCTGAAGATGAGATGCATAAATGGGAAAGTTATTTAAACCCCCGTTCCTAAAGACTTTTTCAATTAGATAAAATGAAAGAACTCCGAACGTTTAACACGGATCAGATAAAAATTGTAAACGATTCTGTTGAGATAGCCGAAGAACTCGTTAGTAACCATTACAAGATGTCTGCCAGCCAGTGGCTTCACAGGAAGTATGATGTCAAAACTCTTGCAGCCCTTAATCCCGATGAAATAGTTCACGGCCATTATGCACAAATCATTCGGTACAAGGGGCAGCGAAAAGATACTTCCCTTGGTTCTTCAACTTATGATTTTTATAAAATATGTATTCAGGATCATTCTATTCTTGCAACACTGGAGCAATTATACGAAATGAAACAATTTTCATTTATTTTATATATTATCGTTCACGAATTAATTCATATAGTAAGATTCAGCAAGTTCCTTCAAAGCTTTGATGCTTCATCTGAAGAAAGAATGGCAGAAGAGGCCCGTGTTCATGAAAAAACACACGAGATCCTTAAAACAGTTAGATTTTCAGGGCTTACGGATGTGTTAAAATTTTATAATTATAGTGTAAGTTTTGATAATTTGCAAAATTCCTGAAGACAAGGAAAAAGCAGAATGTTACTTCTTGACAACACAAAAAAAGCGCTTAATATATAAAACTTAAGAGATGAAAATTAAATCCTGTTTTATTATACAGGATTTGCAAAGTTTTCATTATATGATTAAATAATTAACTTCAGGAGTTTTTTGAGATGCCTATTTATGAATATGAATGTATGGAATGTGGTGAGATTGAAGAAGTAATACAGAAATGTTTTGATAAACCCCTATCTAAATGCAGTCACTGTTCAGGAAAGCTTCAAAAACTTATTTCACAAAGTACCTTTCATCTTAAAGGAACAGGATGGTATGTAACCGACTATGCAAACAAATCCAAGGATTCTTGCATTGCTCAAAAAAAGAAGGAGAAAAAGACATCTGCAACTACTGATAATTCAAGTAAAACCACCAATAAAACTTCATAATAGTCAATCCCCCCTGTCTTTTTTATTATTTGACAAATTCAGGCAGTCTGAAAGAATAAATTAATTATTATTAACTAAAATTCAGAGAAATAAAGTTGTATTTAATTTGTTAACGTATTTATGATTTTTATAAAAATAATTCAGCATAGAGAAAAGGAGAATTTTGCAAAATGAAACTTAGACCATTACAAGATCGCATTTTAGTAAAGCGCGTAGAAGAAGAATCTACGACAAAGGGAGGAATCATTATTCCTGATACAGCCAAAGAAAAACCTGCTGAAGGAGAAGTTGTAGCCGTTGGTATTGGCAGGATGGGCGAAGACGGAAAAAGGATAGCTTTGGAAATAAAAAAAGGCGATAAGATTTTATTCGGAAAATATGGCGGAACTGAGGTTAAGATTGAAGGCGAGGAATATCTGATTATGCGTGAAGAGGATGTCCTTGGTGTAATCGAATAATTAAAGTATAATATAAATGGAGGATAGAAATTAAGATGTCTAAAATAATAACTTATGGCGCGAAAGCCCGTGAAGCTATGCTGAATGGTGTTAAAACTCTTTCCGATGCGGTTGTTGTTACCCTTGGCCCCAAAGGAAGAAATGTTGTTATTGATAAATCCTGGGGTTCTCCCACTGTTACAAAGGATGGAGTAACTGTTGCCAAAGAAATTGAACTTGAAGATAAGTTTGAAAACATGGGCGCTCAAATGGTTAAAGAAGTTGCCAGCAAAACAAGCGATATGGCTGGTGATGGTACAACAACTGCTACGGTTCTTGCCAGAGCGATTTATGAAGAAGGACAGAAACTTGTCGCAGCCGGCAACAATCCCATGTCCATAAAACGAGGTATTAACAGGGCCGTTGAGGTCACTGTCAAAGAACTTCACAACATTAGCAATCCAACCAAAGAACAGCGCGAAATAGCACAGGTAGGTACCATATCTGCAAACAATGACGAAACCATAGGCAATATCATTGCCGAGGCCATGAACAAGGTTGGTAAAGAAGGTGTAATTACCGTTGAAGAAGCCAAGACCATGGAGACTACACTTGAGGTTGTTGAAGGCATGCAGTTTGATCGCGGATATCTTTCACCGTATTTTGTGACAGATCCGGAGAAGATGGTTGCCGCACTGGAAGAGCCTTACATACTAATCAATGAGAAAAAAATCAGCAACATGAAAGATTTGCTGCCTGTCCTTGAGCAGATAGCCAAAATGGGCAAACCGCTTGTGCTTATCGCTGAAGATATTGACGGTGAAGCCCTTGCGACTCTTGTTGTTAACAAGCTGAGAGGTACACTCCAGGTAGCCGCGGTTAAGGCTCCCGGTTTTGGTGATAGAAGAAAAGCCATGCTTGAGGATTTGGCAATTCTGACCGGAGGTCAGGTTATTTCTGAAGATCTGGGAGTTAAACTGGAAAACATTACACTCACAGACCTTGGTAAAGCTAAACGCATTAACATTGATAAGGATAACACAACTATTGTTGACGGTGCCGGTGCCCGTAGCGCACTCGAAGGTCGTGTAAGACAGATTCGCGCTCAAATCGACGAGACCACATCTGATTACGATCGTGAAAAACTTCAGGAGCGACTGGCAAAACTTATTGGTGGTGTTGCTGTCATTAATGTTGGCGCTGCAACTGAGACCGAGATGAAGGAAAAGAAGGCTCGCGTTGAAGATGCATTGAACGCTACCCGTGCTGCTGTTGAGGAAGGCATTGTGGCTGGAGGGGGTGTTGCACTCGTTCGCTGCCTGCCGGCTCTTGAAAAGATGAAAATTAAAGCCGACCAGAAGCTTGGCGTAAAGGTTGTTATGCGTGCTATCGAAGAACCGCTTCGTCAGATTGCAAACAATGCCGGCCACGAAGGGTCTGTTGTGATTGATAAAATAAAGAAAGGCGAAGGAGCGTTCGGCTTCAATGCAGAAACCGCCGAATATGAAGATTTGATAGCAGCCGGTGTTATGGATCCTACCAAGGTAGTCCGTTTTGCTCTGCAAAATGCAGGAAGCGTTGCTTCATTAATGCTTACAACAGAAGCTATGATTGCTGATAAACCGGAAGAAAATGCTGGTGGCGGTGGTGGTGCTCCTGCTATGCCTGGTGGTGGTGGTGGAATGGGCGGAATGGGTGGAATGGGTGGAATGGGTGGCATGATGTAATACGTTCATAATACACTCACACAAAAAGCCCTTATGCCTTTTGGCATAGGGGCTTTTTTGTTTGTCAGGAAAGTGGACGAATTATTGAATCTCTTGACAACTTACAGATAAACAAGGTATTAGTTATTTCGTCTACGTCTACGTCCCTAATTTAGTGGAAATCCGTGGTGAACTATTACCAGAATTGGAGTATTTCATGAATTATCATATAAAATTCCGATTAGTTATGTGTTTGTGCGTGATTGCTGCAATTATTGCATTCCCATTTACTCTTTGTGCTGAGGAAAGCGAAAAGTTTGTAGAACACAAGGCGAGTGTTTACTACACCGTTCGGAAAGGAGATACGCTCTGGGATATTTCACACCGGTTTTTTGATACACCATGGCAATGGCCTTATGTATGGAGTGAAAACAGCCAGATTGCCAACCCTCACCGTATTTACCCCGGTGATTGCATACATTTGTTTCAGCGTAAGGATATAGAAAAACTGGTTGACACAAACATAGAAAAAGAGCCTTTATATTATTTTTATTCCTCAATTGATAAAATCGGGTTCATCAAGAAGGAACCCGTTAATCCCCTGGGAACTATCTTTAAAGTCAAAGATGATAAAAAAATGATCAGCAAGGGTGACTTGGTATATATACGGCCAAATAAAGACGCATCTTTTATTCAGGGCAGTAAGTTGATAGTATATAAAACTTTGAAACCATTGAGGGACGGAAAAACAAATTCTTATATTGGGATACAGTATTATCTGACCGGTATTGTTGAAATTACAAAAAAAAAACCGCAATTTGCCGTAGCGAGAGTTGTTAAATCCTTCAGAACTATTGAAATCAATAATCTGTTAATGCCTTATGTAAAAAGGTCGCCAAAAGTTATACTGACTGAAAGCAAGAAAGAACTTAAAGGTAAGATAATTGTATCAGAGGAGCGTGCAAGTATTATAGGGGATAACACTGTTGCATTTATAAACAAAGGAAGCAAAAACGGTGTAAAGTCAGGGCAAAGCTACACTATATTTTATCAGGAAAAGAAGCGGCTTGATTCGGCAATAAAAGCGGATATTCTTTTGCCGCCGGTTGATTTCGGCACACTACTTGTTCTTCATGCTGAAGAAACAACAGCAACGGTTCTTATTACAAGCGCTGAAAAAAGTGTTTATTCTGGCGCGGATATTTATTTCCCCTTGCAATAAGGGTTCGATAAAAAATAACTTGACATTTTTGCATCCCAACTTCACCGTAGATTTAATTGATCTTTATCCACAAAAGTCCTCGAAATAGCTCGCTATTCCTGCGGTTTTGCGAATAAAGATCAATTAAATCTACGGTGAAGTTGGGCGCAAATTCTATCAAATTCTATCAAGTTATTTTTTACCGAACCCTAAGGAACGTGGACGAAATAACTAAAAGTTCCTGAAAAAGAGCTGCTTGACTTTGATTCTTTACAGAATTATAAAAAAATTATACGGGCAGCAGGAGTGCTGGAAGAATGAAAGTATAATAATTGCAAAAAGCTACTTACGGTCAGGAAAGAACAATGAAAAGGTCATTAATATATATAGTTCCAATAATTTTTTCCATTGTGTTTTGCAGTCAGGTTAAAGCAGCTATTTCAGGCAATTGTGTGAATTGTCACACAATACATAACAGCCAGGATGGGTCGGATATGGCGACTTATGGAGGCACTTCCGGAGAAAACCCCTGCCTGACACGTGGTGGCTGTGTGGGGTGTCATGCTTATGGTGCCGGTAGTGGCACTTATAACGTCGAAAATATTGGGGGAAGTGAAGTCCCCCAAGTCTGGCACACTGGAACAGATCTTGCCGCAGGGAATTTTAAATACCTTGCAGACGCTGATAACAGGGGACACAATGTGTTTGCTATTAATCAGGAAGGTGATGAAGGTGGTGGCTCCATGTTCCCTCTGCCCGGTTGCGAAGATATTACAGCGACAAACTTTTCATGTGCCGGAAAATATGGATGCCATGGGGACCGTAACGTAACAGACGAAACCGTTGCCATGAAGGGTGCTCATCATGCTGATGACAGTACTATTGACGGCCGGACGACCGGAACAAGTTACCGATTTTTAAAGGGAGTTTTGGGTCTTGAGAATAATGGTGATAATCCGTGGCAAAATAAAAACCCTACCGATCATAATGAATATCAAGGGCTGATAGCTCCGCCTAATGATGCATCGGCTACAAGTCCTGGCACAGGCGGCTCTATTAGCGGTTTTTGTGCCGAATGCCACGACTATCATGACGACTGGACAGAAAGTGGACACCCGACTGATCATTCTTTGCCGAACGATGATGAATACACATCTTATACGACTTACAGCATTATTGCTCCTGTAGCCAGAGTAATTTTGCCAGAAACTCCGTCAGGTACAGTTGCTCCTACAGGGACAAACGATGACATAGTTATGTGCCTTTCATGCCACGGGGCCCATGCCACAAACCATTATAAGCTGATGCGGTGGGATAATCTGAACAACTGGAGCGGCTGTAGTGTATGCCATAAATCAAAGCAGTAAATGAACGACGCGTCTCTTTAAAAAATGAATAAAAAAGATCATTATCTAAAAATTGTTGAATGGTCGGATGAAGATCAATGTTATGTTGGTTCAATTCCTGGCTGGATTGGTAAATGTTGTCATGGCAACAACGAAAAAGAAGTTTATCGTGAATTATGTCAAATACTTGAAGAGTGGATTGAAATTTATGAAGAAGATAATATCCCTTTACCATCAAGTATTGCTTCAAAGAAATTTTGTGGAAAAATATTAAAAAAAATAATTTTACAACCTGATATATCAAGGGCTAACAAAAAAAATCAGCAGGCGCAAGAAGCCGCGCCGCTGATTTTAGGTAGGTAACAAGATGAAGACAAAATTTTTATGCCTGGTAACGCTTCTTTTTTTGGGAAGCAATGTTGGTTATGCGGGAACTTATACTGATTCGGCGCACGGGAATAGCACTTACGGTGTAGAGCGTACAACTACCGCTCAATATGCAACCGGCCATTGTGCTCACTGTCACAAACAGCATGCCGGCATCGACGGAACAGAGTCAGGCCATACAGGCGGGCCTGATAACTATTTGCTATTTAATACAAATCATGTCAGCCAAACAGATAATTTTTGTTACAGTTGCCACGGGGATGGCACGTTCTACACAAATGCAATCACTAACTATAGTTATAGTCGCATTTTTGGCGGTGATACCGGCAATAGCGTTGATGATATCAAAGAGGCTTTCGATCTATCCGGTTCAACCCATGATCTTGCTGATATTCTTATCAAACTTAAAACAGATTGGCCTTCTACTTTTAATGATAATTCAAACCCATGCTCCGGATGTCATAATCCTCATCTTGTTCAAAAAAAAATTAGTTCCAATACCTATAGTGCTGACAAATCAGCTCTATCGCGCCCCTGCAATCACGATGAACTGTGGGGTGATACCGATGGTTCTGTTGATAAGGAAAGAATGGACGAATATCTTGGTGCCAGTGAATATTATCGGGCGCCTTTCTATGTACGCGCAAATTCCGCCTTACAGATTACTACACACGAACCTGACAGGATAAGTCGCCTCTACAGCGAGGCTAACGGATTTAATCTAACCAACTTTGTAGCTTTCTGTTTAGATTGTCATTCATCTTCTATCGGAACCGTAAAGGCTATTGATTGGAGTATTAATGGTGATGTTCACGGAAAGGCTTTTAAATCAGGGGGCACCGATAATGGCAACCGAATGGCTCCGTACACCGCAGATGGTACCAACGGGACTTTGGAAGACACCAATAAAAATTTTGTTCTTTCCTGTATGGACTGCCATGAACCCCATGGTTCCTCAAATCCCAAATTATTAAGAACCGAAGTAAACAAGAAAACAGATATTTCATTTTCTGGTGGGCAATTTAATAACTTCTGCAATGGATCATGCCATTCCTCGACTCACAATGAATCCACTACCTCATGTGCCGAATGCCATTATCATGGAAATAATTTGTAGAAGAAGCTTCCAGCTTCTTAAATCAGCGGCAGGATGCCGCCGTTACTTTTCAATCAAGTTAGATTTTTGAATATAGAATATGAATAGTTTGTGGAATGACAATGATGCAAAAGCTTTTATAGATGATCCAATACAGCTAAGGATTTATACATCCTGGTTATTAGGCCGGAATACCGAGCTGGTGTTACATGGAGGAGGCAATACTTCAGTTAAGGTTAAGAAAAAGAATATCTTTGGAGATATCGAAAAAATTCTTTATGTAAAAGGAAGTGGTGTTGATCTATCATCTATAGAGCCTGCCGGATTTGCTTCTGTCAAACTTGAAGTACTTGAAAAAATGGTCTTGCTGGAAAAGCTTGATGATGTCGATTTGCTCAGGCTTCAACGCACTGCAATGACTGATTCGGACTCTCCGAATCCTTCCATAGAAGCAATTTTGCATGCCATTATACCTTTTAAATATGTTGATCACACTCATGCGGATTCAGTTGTAACAATTACAAATAATGAAAAAGGAAAAGCGCTGATCCGTGAGATTTACAAAGACCGGGTTCTGATTGTGCCTTATGTCAAGCCAGGCTTTATTCTATCAAAAAAAGTTTATGAATTAACCCAAAATTTAGACTGGAGCAAAGTTGAAGGTATAATCCTGTTAAATCACGGAGTATTTACTTTTGCAGATGATGCCCGGACTAGTTATGAGAAAATGATTCATATTGCTTCTATGGCAGATAATTATCTAAAAAAACAGGGCGTTTTTAACTCTATTGCCAAAGCCGAACCTATTGAAAATTTGCTGTCACTGGCACGGATCCGTCATCAGATTTCTGTCGCAAAGAGAGATGCGATGATAGCAAGGCTTGATCAAAGCCCGGAGGCCTGCGGTTTTGCAAATCTTTCTGATGTTGATTCAATTGCCACACGCGGACCTGTGACCCTGGATCATGTAATCCGCACAAAGCCGGTTCCTGTTATACTAAAGAACGATATTGAGAAAGATATAGCCAATTATTCTTCGAAATATAAAAAGTATTTTGACCAAAACACAGACGGCAATCTGACCTGCCTTGATAAAGCTCCGCGTTGGGCTATCTGGCCTGAACATGGTTCAATATCCTTTGGACAAAACCTAAAAGAAGCGGGCATAGTTGCGGATATAGCGAGCCATACCATGCGTGCGATTCAGCTTGGTGAGACCATAGGAGGTTGGAAACCATTACCGGAAAAAGATATTTTTCACATGGAATACCGGGCGCTGCAACAGGCTAAATTGCCAAAAAAAGAAAGCTCTCTTGAGTTGCAGGGCAAAATAGCACTGATAACCGGCGCTGCCGGCGGAATCGGCAGGGCCTGTGCAGAAGCCCTCTATGAACAGGGAGCAGTTATTGCAGGGCTTGATATTAATCCTGAGATTTCAGAGATATTCAATCAGCAGGATCGGGCAGGATTGATTTGCAATGTCACTGATGATAAGAACGTACAGGAAGCGATTGAATTTATTGTTCGGAGTTATGGAGGCATTGATATTCTAATAACCAATGCAGGAATATTTCCTGCAAGCCAAAGCATTGAGCAAATGGATGCTGAAACCTGGAATCAAAGCATGGAAATAAATTTATCAAGCCATCAGAAATTGTTAAAAACATGCATACCTTATCTTAAGCATGGCATTGATCCTGCGGTTATTTTTATTGCATCCAAAAACGTTCCGGCTCCCGGACCTGGCGCTTCTGCCTATTCGGTTGCCAAGGCCGGCCTGACTCAGCTTGCACGTATAGCTGCAATGGAATTGGCGGTTTTTGGCATTCGGGTTAATATAGTCCATCCAGATGCTGTTTTTGACACAGGAATCTGGGCTCCGGAAATTCTGGAGAGTCGGGCAAAGCATTACGGGCTGACAGTTGCAGAATATAAGACTAAAAATCTTCTGAAAACCCGGGTAACATCCAAAGATGTTGCCGCAATGGTCTGTGCTATGGCCGGCAGGGTTTTTGCAAAGACAACAGGCGCTCAGGTTCCTGTTGACGGTGGCAATGAAAGAGTTATTTGAAAGGAGATATATAAATGCCGGACGTTGATGAAATAAAAGAAGCGAAAAAATTTCACACCGATGTCCCTTATAAGACAGAGGGCTTTTTTCTTAAAGGTTCAAACTCCCTTGACTGGGGTATGAAAAACAGGCTTGCCCGAATTTTTAATCCAAAATCCGGCCGTACAGTAATGCTGGCTATTGACCATGGATATTTTCAGGGCCCGACTACCGGTCTGGAAAGAATTGATATCAATATTCTTCCACTTATTCCTTATGCCGATACACTTATGCTTACTCGGGGAATTCTGAGAAGCACAGTCTCTCCTTCGTTTACAAAATCCATTGTTTTAAGGGTTTCGGGCGGAACCAGTATTTTGAAAGAACTGTCCAATGAAGCAATTGCTGTTGGTATTGAGGAGTCTATACGACTTAATGCCTGTGCAATGGCTGTCCAGGTATTCATAGGCGGTGAGCATGAAAAAGAATCAATTATCAACATGACCCGTATGGTTGATATGGGCACGCGCTATGGGATTCCCACGCTGGCGGTTACTGCGGTTGGCAGGGATATGAACCGTGATGCACGCTATTTCAGGCTTGCAACAAGAATTTGTGCGGAACTTGGCGCGCATTACATTAAAACATATTATATTGAAGATGGTTTTGAAACCGTCACATCTTCCTGCCCTGTTCCCATTGTAATGGCGGGCGGCAAGAAGATTCCTGAGCTAGATGCCCTTACAATGGCCTACAGGGCAGTTCAGGAGGGAGCCAGTGGAGTGGATATGGGAAGAAATATATTCCAGTCAGAGTCGCCGATTGCAATGATACAGGCTGTTGGGGCCGTAGTCCACGATAATGAAACGTCGGAAAAGGCCTTTGAGCTTTATAATACTTTAAAAAATCAATCTTGATGGCTTTAGGAACGTGGAAGTTATTTCGTCCACGTTCCTTACAAGAGAATTAAAAAAACTGTGAACCGTGAACCGGCAACTGTAAACTGCTCTCCTACTTCAAAAGCCCCACAAGTTCTTTGACTGCATCAGCCGATTGCCGAAGAGCTTTATCCTCCTCATCAGTAAGTGTAATCTCTATAATTTCTTCTATACCGTTTGAGCCTAATTTTACAGGAACCCCTATAAAAAGATCGTTTATTCCATATTCGCCTTCAAGATATGCTGCACAGGGAAGAATCTTCTTTTTATCCTTAAGAACAGCTTCAGCCATCTCTACAGCCGCGGATGCCGGAGCATAGTAAGCGCTCCCTGTTTTTAAAAGACCTACAATTTCAGCTCCACCCTTCCTGGTTCTTTCAATCAGGGCATCAATTCTCTCCTTTGAAAGCAATTCAGTAACAGGTATTCCCGCAACAGTTGAATAGCGCGGCAAGGGTACCATTGTATCGCCATGGCCGCCGAGGACAAATGCGTGTGTATTTTCAACAGAGACATTAAGCTCCATTGATATAAAAGTTCTGAATCTGGCAGAGTCTAATACTCCGGCCATACCGATTACCCTGTTCCTGGGGAAATTGCTTGTTTTATAAGCGACATGACACATAGCATCAAGAGGGTTGCTGACAATAATAAGGACAGCGTCAGGAGAAAATCGAACTATCTGTTCAGTGACACTTTTCATAATCTTTGCATTGGTGCTTAAAAGATCATCACGACTCATTCCGGGTTTTCTTGCTATACCTGCTGTAATGATAACGACATCAGATTGTTCTGAAGTCTCATAATTATTGCTGCCGATAAGATTTGCATCATGTTTTTCAATCGGCGCTGCCTCCGCAAGGTCAAGAGCTTTTCCCTGAGGTATACCTTCAATAATATCAATCAGTACAACATCACATAGTTCTTTTTCAGTTAGACGCTGTGCTGTAGTGGCTCCTACATTGCCGGCTCCGACAACGGTTACTTTTTTATCCATAAATCCTCCTTAACGCCCTTCGGGCGAGCTGATAGCTCTTAGCTCTTAGCTCTTAGCTCTTAGCTCTTAGCTCTTAGCTCTTAGCTCTTAGCTCTTAGCTCTTAGCTCTTAGCTCTTAGCTCTTAGCTCTTAGCTTTCATTCTGTCAATATATTAATAGGCTGTCAACTTAAAACGTTGGGATAGGGGGGATGTTTTTCTAAAATTAGAATTGCTGATAAAATTATTGATATTGATAGTTAAGTTTTGATATATTCACAAAAAGAGTGGGATCCAAGGATCAAGTCTACTGATTGACCCATGGAAAAGGAAAGTACAAGACAGCATTAATAAGGGTCAAGGGCAGGCCCCTTTTTTGACTGGAGATTAAATGTGGATGAAAATAATAAAAAAATAGCTGCTGCAATAACAGCGGTAGCAAGATATATACAGCAAGAGGAAGAAATAATATATACACAGCCGGTTCCGGCAGCAGCGCCCGTCCCTTCAGTTAAACTCAAGCTCTGGGGACTGAGCGGCAGGCAGGCACAAATGCAGATGCGCAACCTTATGCAGATGAAAGTTTTTCATGGATCAAAATTCATGAAGTCGAGTCGTTAAATAGTCGAGTCATCAAGTCGTCAACCACTCGATCAACATCAACAGGAGAGCCTTTAATATGAGCGATCACAATCAAGTAAAAATCACATCAATGGATTTCAACAAAGAGCGACCAAAAACGGAAAATCCTCTTAAGATACAGGATCTGACCTTTCGCGACGGACATCAGTCATTGTTTGCCACAAGGGGAAGAACTGAAGATATGATTCCCATTGCCGAAATGATGGACCGGATCGGGTTCTGGGCTTTAGAAACCTGGGGCGGAGCAACCTTTGACACGATGCACAGATTTTTAAACGAAGATCCCTGGAAAAGGATAAGGACATTAAAAAGATATATCAAAAAAACTCGTTTTTCCATGCTTCTCAGGGGGCAAAATCTGGTGGGATACAGAAATTATGCGGATGATGTTGCTAAAGCCTTTGTTGAAAGAGCTGCCCATAACGGTATTGATATATTCAGGACATTTGACGCATTAAACGACTATCGAAATTTTGAAACAGTTGTCCCTGTTATCAAAGAGTGCGGAAAACATTTTCAGGGTTGTATCTGCTATTCTCTGACGGAAAAATTTATGGGAGGAGAAGTATATAACCTCGAATATTATGTAAAAAAGGCAAAACAGCTTGAAGCAATGGAGGCAAATAGTATCTGCATTAAGGATATGGCCGGCCTGATGGCCCCCTATGATGGATATACCCTTGTTAAAGCACTTAAGGAGGCTGTATCTGTTCCTATCCACCTTCACAGCCATTTCACTTCGGGCATGTCCTCAATGACTCATTTAAAAGCAATAGAAGCAGGTGTGGACATAGTCGGCACATGCATGTCACCTTATGGGTTCCGCAGTTCACATCCTGCGCTCGGGCCTCTTGTTATGACACTTATGGGAACAAACAGGGATACGGGCTTTGATATCAAACAGATTGCAGCCATTAACAAAATCCTTGAAAAGGATATTATCCCCAAGTATCAATATTTACTGGATGATACAAAAGTTTCTATTATTGATACAAACGTTCTTGTGCATCAAATTCCGGGCGGCATGCTGTCCAATCTGGTAAACCAGTTAAGGGAAATGGATGCTCTTGACAAGTTGGATGAAATATATGCAGAGCTTCCCAAAGTCAGGAAAGACCTTGGCCAGCTACCTCTTGTTACTCCTATGAGTCAGATTGTAGCCACACAGACAATTAACAATGTTCTGTTTGATGATGGAAAAAATCGCTATAAAATGATAACAGCCCAGACAAAAGACCTTTGTTACGGTCTTTATGGCAAGACGCCCGTGCCGATCAACCCGGAAGTCCGAAAAAAAGCATTGAAAGACTACAAAAGAGGAGAAAAGCCCATTACCTGCAGGCCGGCAGAAGTTTTAGAACCCGAACTTGACAAGGCCAAAGAAGACGTAAAGGGTCTATCCGTAGATCTGGAAGATGTTCTTATTTATGCGCTTTACCCTGTTACCGGAAAAAGATTTCTGAAATGGAAATATGGCAAGGAAGAACCTCCGGAAAAAGTCAGGCCAAGGACTATGGAAGATGTCAAAGCTGAACAGGAACTCATTGCAAAGGCCAAAGCAGGAAAACTTGTTGAAAAGAAAGAAAAAACAGCTCCTGCAAAGGGCGAGAACCTGCGCACATTCAATGTATTCGTAGATGATGAATTTTTTGAAGTCGGAGTGGAAGAAACAGGAGACTCGCCAATGGTAAACTATATCCGGCAGGCACAAAGTCAGATACCTGTTCAACAACCTGCGGCAGTTGCTCCATTAGCGCATGTTGTACCTGCAGCTCCACAGGTTCCTGCATTACCTCCGTCCCAGGCGACACCTGATTCGCCGGAAGTGCCTGTAAAATCCACAATTACAGCACCCAAAAAGACGGAAAACAATGCCGGCGGTACGCCGCTTAAAGCTCCTATGCCGGGCATAATTGTCAGCTATAAAAAACAGGTGGGAGATTCTGTAAAGTCTGGAGAGACTGTTGTAATTCTGGAAGCCATGAAGATGGAAAATGCCCTGCCTGCTCCTGCCGGCGGCATAATAAAGTCCATCAATTTTGCTAATGGCGACCCAGTCGCCAGAAATGACGTTCTCTGTATTATTGGGTAAGGGCTCACTATATTAGAGGCATCGACTGGATTGGTCTACCAAGCGCCAAAACAGCTTTGCTTGATCAGGAAGGACTTTGACCCCTGATTTTTTCATTCAATTCTGGTGAATTTTTTTGGATCATATGCGTTTCTTATTCCTTCACCAATGCAAACACATAGAAGCATAACTATAAATAAAAGAAGAGATGGATATAGTATAAGCCACCACGCCCATCTGTATTGCTGTGCCTGAAAAAGAAGTTCACCCCAGCTTGGAGTCGGCGGCGGAAGTCCGAATCCAAGATAGTCAAGGGCAGTAAGCGATCCTATGGCACCAACGAGAGAAAAAGGAAAAAATGTGATAACCGGTACCATGGCGTTTGGAAGAATATGTTTAAAAATTATTTTATGCGCAGATATGCCCGTGCAAACAGCAGCCTCTACAAATGTTTGTTTGCGCAGGCGGAAAAATTCAGCTCTGATATAATAAGAGATTCCTATCCAGTTGAAAAGTCCATAACAAAACAAAAGCAGAGTAAAGCTTCTTCCATAGATTGATCCCATAAGTATCATAATATATAAAAATGGAAGTGCGCTCCAGATTTCAATAAGACGCTGGCAGGTTATATCAATAGCCCCTCCATAATACCCCTGAATAGATCCGGTAATAATACCGATTGCCATTGAGCTGACTACAAGCATCAGTCCGAAGGTAATTGAAGTGCGCATACCATAAAGGATTCTGGCAAATACATCTCTGCCTGCTCCATCAATACCCATTAAATGGTCTTCTGAAGGACCAAAAGGAAAGCGGACGTCTTCCTTGATAAAATCAATCAAGTATATCTGGCTTCCTATGGTTAGCGTTATTGGATCTACGGGATTTAAAAAACGTGTTTTGATAAGCTTGACCAGTAATCCTTTATCCGGATATGAAAGCTCTTTCCACATTTCATATCCATTTGATATCAAATTATTCTGAATTAGTTCGAGCTTGCTGTTAAAAACTAACTTCAGGGCTTTTTGATTTTTTTGCGTAACTTCTTTTAATAGAAGCCTGACGCTTTTGGGCGGCTTTTTTCGTGGAGAAAAAGTAGAAAGCGACACATCTACTTCCATCCCGTTATAACTTTTAATTATATGAGTACTTCGGGAAGCTTCGTTGTTTGCGAATCGTTTTTCAACTGCAAGCTTTAACTCTCTTGGGATTATGAAATATTCGTTAATGACGAGATCCTTTACTTCCCTTTCCTTTCTACCTATAATCAAACCAAATGAGTCGGATTTTTCAATTGAATAATCTTTTCTTATATTGACGGTGCCGATTTTTGGTATGGGTGTTAAATCAATTGTTACATTGTTTGAAACTATAATTGAGTCAGGATCAATGCTTTCAAAAGGTCCATAGGGAACCAACGGAAAGATCATAAAATTGTCAGAGTTTTCTTTAAAGGAAGAAAGATTATTTAATTTTTTGTAATCAGGCTTTGTTTTTTTATTATTTCCTGTAAATATATCTTCGGAATAATATTTAAATAAAGGATAATAGGATTTTTCGTTAAACCTGACATACAAAGGAGCGTTGTTGCAGATCAGCTCGGAGCCAAGGCTGACAAGATAAAGAATTGTCAGTATCCAAAGTGCGATATAGGCACGTTTCATTTCTTTGAAACGCAAAAATCTTTTTCTCGCTATTGGATTTTTGTAAGCAGTAAAAATCATTGTCAGTTTTTCTGAAAATCTATTCTTGGATCTATAAGGATATACAGGAAATCCGAAACGATATTTCCGATAAGGCCAAGAACTGAAGTAAGCGAAAGAATTCCCATAAAAACAGGATAATCCCTGCCCACAATTGCCTCAAGGCTCAAACGTCCCATCCCGGGTATCTCAAAAACCTGTTCGATAATAACAGACCCTGCAAACATAACTGTTAGAATAGAGCCAAAACCGGTTGCAACAGGAATTAAAGAATTGCGAAAAGCATGTCCCCATATTGCTCTTGTAAAACTTCCTCCTTTTGCAAGGACTGTTCTTATATAATCTTTACTTATTTGCTCAAGAAGTGAGTTTTTCATAAGCAGAGTCAGGATTGCAAAATTTCCGATTATATAGCATAGCACAGGAAGAAACATGTGCATAAAAATATCCTTTGTTTGCGCCCAGAATGTCATTTCAACGAAATTATCTGAGTAAAATCCGGATACAGGGAAGAAATCCCACAAACCTTCTACTGTACCGCAAAAAAGCATTTTCAGCACCATTCCAAAAGCAAAAGCAGGAATTGCATACCCCACAAAGATGACTAAGCTTGAACCAAGATCAAACATTTTATTATGATGCAAGGCTTTTAATATGCCAAGCGGGATACAAACAAGATAGGATAAGACAAAGCCTGTAACACCAAAGATAAGTGAAACCTTAAAGCGTTCCTTAATTAATTGCCATGCAGTTTTGTTGGGGAATTGGTAGGATTCCATTTTCATTCCCAGCCTGTCTGTCACAAGCCATTTCCAGTATCGCTTGTAAAATGGTTGATCAAAACCAAAATGAGCCTCTATGGCTTTTCGCTGTTGAATAGAAATGGATGTGTGGACTCCGGCTCCCCTGCTTGATTCACCATCGCCGATTCCTTTCATCTTCATGATGATCTGCTCCACAGGACCGCCAGGTACAAACTGTATAAGCCCGAAACACAAAATAGTAATTCCAATAAAAGTCGGGATTACAAGAAGAAACCGCCTTATAAAATAGTTCAGCCGT
>Ga0255431_1061_pt1 | contig 20164 bp, 21 predicted proteins | sample ANMaggSeSYBR02J5_FD_182633 | JGI IMG/M metagenome (GOLD analysis project Ga0255431, IMG submission 182633) | Sediment cell enrichment communities from methane seep in Santa Monica Basin, California, United Staets - ANME aggregate JGI... | ecosystem: Environmental > Aquatic > Marine > Cold seeps >... | reverse complement strand
GCTATAATTTTTCCAGAAACCGCCTTGCCAGTGAAAAAAAAATGAAATGGCTGTATCTTACCAGTGCCACATTGCTGCTACACCCGTGGGAACATCCTGACATGGGCAGGGTAGTAGAGAACCTGGTGGTAACCAAATCAGGGGCACGGTTTTTCTGGAGGAAGGGGACATCTGAAGTGGATTGTGTGCTGGTCAGTGGTGATGAGGTTGTACCCCTGGTATCCAAGTATAAGAACAATATCAGGAAGAAGGATATTAAGGGATTGCTAAAGTTCATGGAAACTTTTTCGGTAGAGAAGGGATTTGTTGTGACAAAGGACCGGGAGGGTGAGGAACTGGTGGATGGCAAGTGGATTGTATTTGTGCCGCTGTGGAAATGGCTTCCGGAGGGGAGAAAATCGAGTTGAAACAGGGGCATCCCCGGAATTATCCGGAACGATTGTTTTAATCAAGCCCACACTGGCTCACCCACCACCGCTTCCATTAATTACGCGCCATAGGTCTGCAATTGATTGAGTTTTTATTCGATTTCATTGCAGAGTATCACGAACTGGTCAACTTTGGCGACGATGCGTTTTTGTTCATTGAGTGGAATCAATTGAAAATTTCTAACAAAAACAACAGTTTTAAATAGTTGATTGTTAGATATATACTACATAATGTTATAAATAGCCTACAAAGAGGGGATTGATCAAGATGAGAAAATACTACCTGAAACAGTTGATATTGACTATGATATTCGCTATTGCTGCAGTTATTCTATACTTTTACAATGATCCAGTCGGAGGAAGTGTGATGGCTGTTGCTGGAATCGCAATATTTATGAACTTAATCATACGAAAAGTGATGTATAAAGATGAATTGAAAAAAGACGAAATGGTCAAGAGAATTTATGGAATGTCTTTGGATATTGCATTATATCTCTCAATAATATCAATTGGATTATTGACAGTAGTGTTACATTTTCTTCCAACACTTTTTGATGTGTTTGAAGTATTAGCTATTTTACTGGCTGTCATGTTAGTATCAAAGATCGCACTTCAAATCTATTATACAAAAATGAAAGACGAAATTGGTTTTTAACTAAAAAGGTGAGGAGAATTGACAAAATGGTTGCGGACTTAAATATACAGCTACTAATTTTTGTATTTTTTTTTACAATGGGTGGAGTTATTCACTTCATTCTACGTAAAAAATCCAATGAACCAAAAAGTGACGAAAGAAAGCAAAAAGTTGCAGGAAAGGCTGCCCAAAATACAATTGTTGTGATTATGGGGATGCTTGCCGTCATTGGTTGGGGTGATATTCTTGATTTATTAAAATTAGAAACGCTTGCGGTGGTATCGTTGGTCTTTTTTATTTTAATGATATCAATGTTCGGTTTTTTTAAATATTACAATTCAAAAGAGACCTAGGCGTTGATAGCATGAAATTCAGAACCGACAAGTATTTTTTGGTTAATTTGTGCCTAATCATCGGGGGATTTGCGTTAGCAACAAGTGTGATTATTAGAATATTCCAAAACATCTCCGAAGTAGATCCTGATTCTGTCCTCCAGGTAATCTTCCCTGTTCTTATCGGGCTGGGCGTCGCCATGTCTTCCTTTTTCAGGATATTAAAACCAAGAACAGAAGTTGTAGGAGATGAACGGACTAAAAGAGGTGTTGAAAAAGCGGGACTATACGCATTTTTAATACTTTCGGGATTATTGATTGCTTCTGCTTCAGTTGCTGGCATCTTACAGCTAAACATAAACTTCAGCTTAGCAGTATTTGTGCTTTCATATGTTGGAATATTTTCATGGGGCATTTTGACATATTATTTTGATAAGAAAGGTGAGGTTGAATGAAATTGATTAACAATAAAAGGTATACTGTTTTGTTGGTGCTGGGGCTTGTCAACATCATGATCGGCTTAGCTGAAATGTTGAAGATAATTCCATATTCGGGGACGGCGACTCCTGGTGTTTCGATGACGGGGGCGGGGATAATTATTCTTATAATAGGGCTATATCTATCAAGAACCTCGGAATCAGAGTCAATGCCCGATGAGCGGACAATGAAACGCGATATGAAAGTTCAGTCAAGTACATTTGGAATAATTCTTACCTACGTGACATTGCTTGCGCTGATGGATGCGATTTGGTATTCGAATTTGATTAATATGGGAGATTTTTTCTTAATCTTTAGTCGTCCCGAAGATATGTCTGTTCTTTTCTCAAGATACATGTCGATTATATTTGTGGCAGTGATCTCTGTAGTTGCTCTTACGTTTTATTATAACAAAAAAGGGGATATTGAATGAAATTCAGAACAGACAAGGATATAACAAAATTTATTGGAATCAGCCTGTGCGCTATTCTGGCTGGAATTATTATTACTTTGTTTATCGAACCGATCAGTGTTTTCGGATTTATTCTAATTTTAGGTGGATTGATTGGACTTGTAATTGGTTTGAGCGTAGCTACGAAACCCAAATGCGATTTAATAGAAGATGAAAGGTCTGTTAGAGTCAGGGATAAAGCCGGATATTCTGCGTTTATTGCAATACTGTTGATTGCAGCAATGATCGTGCTTCTCAAAATGCTGAAATTATCTCCATCATTAACCCCTTCAATAGAATTAACTGATGGAGTCCGGAATATATGGATTCTCGGAGTATGGATTTTTATTACATTCAGGTGGTACTACAATAAGACAGGTGAGTAAGCTGAGAACACGAATGAAAGAACTAAGGGCAAAGTATGATCTGACCCAGGAAGAACTTGCCAATAAAGTAGGTGTAAGAAGAGAAACCATTGTGTTTTTAGAAAGAGGAAAGTATAATCCCTCATTAAAACTTGCATATGATGTAGCTAAAGTTTTAGAATCAAAAATAGAAGAGGTTTTTATATTCGAGGATTAAGTTTTATTTCATATTTTACTGGTTGGTGAATATAAATAAAATTATAATTAAATTGCGCAAACATTATATTTTAAAAAACACATCTATAATGTAAACGGACTGATCTCAATGAAAATATTAGAACTTGAACATATATCAAAATCATACAATACTAAAAAGATCATTGACAACATATCCTTTTCAGTAGATCAGGGAGAAATATTCGGACTTCTCGGTCCCAATGGCGCAGGTAAGACCACAACCCTGCGAATGATGCTTGATATCATAAAACCTGAATCAGGAAATCTCAAGGTATTCGGGAAAGATCTTGATCCAGATTCGAAAGACAGGATTGGCTACTTACCAGAAGAGCGCGGTCTTTACAAAAAGTCCAAGGTCATTGAACTTCTGGTTTACATGGCCCAACTTAAAGGAATGACAAAAACCCGGGCAATAGAAAATGCTGTTAATCTCCTGCAGTCAGTTGAAATGCTGGAGCATAAAGACAAAAAGATCGAAGAGCTCTCCAAGGGAATGCAGCAAAAGATACAGTTCATTGCCACCATAATTCATAGTCCCGACCTCATAGTCGTAGATGAACCATTCTCCGGTCTTGATCCTGTAAACACCCAGATTATCAAGAACATTCTTCTCGAACAACAAAAAAGTGGTAAGACGATCATACTCTCCACCCACATGATGGAACAGGCAGAAGTCATGTGTGATCGTATACTTATGATCAATAATGGCATGGTCGTTCTTAATGGGAAGGTAGGGGATATCAAAAATGAACACCGCAATAATTCCGTATTCCTGGAATTCGAGGGGGACCTAAGCTCACTTGAAGGACTCGACCGGATTGAAAATATCATCCAACATGAAACTTATATTGAGATATTTATAAAAGAGGGACATGATGTCCAATCCCTGATCGAAGACATTGTACCAAGGGTCAGGGTCCTGCGCCTTGAACAATCAACCCCGTCCTTGAATGAGATATTCATTAAAATTGTCAAGGGGGTATCCAGTTGAATAAATCTCTAATGATAGCAAAATACGAGTTCCTGAAAACTGTAAAGAAAAAGGAGTTCATACTGATGACATTAGGCTTCCCGCTTTTTTTTGTCCTCATTATGTTAGTTCCCTTACTACTGGCTGGTACATCATCACCTGAAGATCTGAACCTGGGTTATATTGACAGATCAAATTCATTTGAATTTCCTGATGAGATCACAGTAAGAGGATCGATGATCTTTTCAAATGAAATTCCGGGAGTAACAAATAACCAGGAACCGGATGGCACGAATAATGGAAAATATCCAATTATAAAATTCACAGAATATACAGATGCTGCAACTGCCAAACAGGATCTTGGATCCGGGACATTATCAGGATACCTGATCATCCCTGAAGATTACATTAAGACCGGAATTATAGAATCGTATGTGATGGGAAAAGGAACAAACATTCCCGACGAAGAACTGTCCGAACTGATGGTAAACAACTTGCTCCGGGATAAGGTAGATGAAGAAACCTTGCAGCGGGTCAAGGATCCTATAACATTTAAACGATTTACTGTTGAAACCACAGGTGAGGTCAGTGAAAAAGGACTATCAGATATGCTGGAAGATTTTGCCCTTCCATATGTAACCGGTATACTCCTGTTAATCTCAATTTTTACTTCCTCCGGATATTTACTGCAGAGTGTAGCAGAAGAAAAAGAGAGCCGGATAATCGAGATACTGTTATCCTCGGTAACTCCAATTGAAATGCTAACAGGAAAGATCGTCGGACTGGGATCGGTAGGACTGCTGCAGATAGCGATCTGGCTGTCAGTGGGTTTTGCCGGATTGATATATGTTTTTGCCATATCTATAAATCCCTTTTTATTGGTCCTTTCTTTGGCATATTTCATACTTGGATTCCTGTTATTTGCCAGTATGATGGGTGCTGTGGGAGCAATAAGCGGTTCTATGCGTGAAAGCCAGCAGCTCATTCCGATCTTCACTTTCCCTGCTGTAGCACCCATATTGTTCATGCAGGTATTGATCACCGAACCCGAGGGTACGTTATCGATGTTCTTTTCCATGTTCCCGTTAACATCTCCTGTTGGTATGCTTATACGAATGGGCGTATCTGATGTACCGCTCTACCAGATAGCAGTAAGCCTATTTATTTTAATTGTGTCTGTCTATTTCGTAATAGTAGCCTCTGCCAGGTTATTCAGGGTAGGACTTCTGATGTATGGAAAACGACCTGCTATAGGCGAAATTGTCAGGTATATAAAAACAGGTTAGAGGTAATAATTGAGGTGAAAAATGGAAGATGTACTATCCACACAAGGAGTTGATAAGACCTATCAACTTGGAAAACTTGCAGTCCCGGTACTTAAAGATATAAACATCTCTATTAAGCGCGGAGAGTTCGTTGCCATCATGGGCCCATCCGGCAGCGGTAAGACCACTTTGATGAACCTGATAGGCCTGCTTGACAGACCCACCCACGGCAAGTTCTTCATTGACGGCGTGGATACGTCCAACCTTTCGGATATGGAACTTGCCAGGATACGGGGTAAGAAGATAGGCTTTGTGTTCCAGACCTTCAACCTCATAGCCAGGTTCGATGCCCTGAAAAACGTGGAACTGCCCATGATCTACCAGGACATCCCTAAAGCAAAACGAAAAGCCAGGGCTATAGAACTCCTGGAACAACTGAAGCTGGAGGACCGTATGAAGCACAAGCCTCCCGAACTCTCAGGCGGACAGCGGCAGAGGATCGCTATAGCCAGGGCAATGGTCAACAGTCCTGATATAATCCTGGCAGATGAACCCACAGGTAATCTTGATACCAGGACAGGTGAAGAGATTATGGACATTTTCAAAAAACTTAATTCAAATGGTATAACAATTGTAATGGTCACTCATGAACAGGATATTGCAGATATATGTCACCGGATAATAAGGATAAGGGATGGGATGGTAGTATGAAAGTAACAAAGATAAGGGACGGGACGATAGTATGAAAATAACCAGAATGATCGGATGTTTATTAATATTGATAATGATACAGGTCTCAGCTGCCGATAGTGACATCACGGTCCGGCCATCTGTAATGGTGGATTACTCAGTGGACCCGGCATATCTTATGCCCGGTGACATGGGTACAGTGACTATAACACTGAATAATGCAGCGAAGGATTATTCCTATTCTGTGCATGTGGATAACGATACCAAGAAAGAAATCTTCGACCTTTCAGCCCAGGTAATAGACGCTTCGCTCTCAGGAAATAGTCATATCCAGGTTACCAGCAATTCCTATTATGATGTGGGACTGCTGGGGCCAGGCGATACCATCGACTTCACTTATTCCATTAAAGTTAGTGAGGATGCATCGGACAACATTTATTTCCTTGATTTTGTCTTCATTGGCGGTGGGGATATGTATGATGTCAAATGGAAGATTCCGGTGACTGTGGATTCCTCAGGGATTAAATTGATCAATTCTGAGGTGGGCAGGAACTCGGATTTTATTGTCCTGGATATTGCAAATGTCAGGCCAAACACGGTAAAAGCAGTGACCATTGTTCCGGCAACAGATAATGTGGAGTTCCAGCCTGCCCAGTATTTCATTGGCACAATGGATTCGGATGAGATGTTCACTATCCAGTTCGATATCGAGCCTGAGGATGGTGTTGAACAGATGGGGGTCAAGGCAGTATTCAAGAACGGGAACAACTGGCATGAATCTGGCATCCACACCATCAATGTGAACAACTCAAAGCCCCTGGTCGTTCTGGATAAGGATTCAGATCCCTTGCTGGTGATCGGGGTAGTGGGCGGCCTGTTTGCGGTAGTAATAATTTTCTTTGTCGTGATGCGAAAGCGAAGAAGTTCCAGAGAAGAAACATGAAATTCTACGATGCCCTGGAATTTGTATTCCTGAGCTTTAGTGGTGAAAAGTTCAAGACTGTAATGTCAAGTCTTGGCATAATCATAGGAGTGGCAGCTATCGTGGTCATGCTTTCTGTGGGCGAAGGATTAGTAACCGGTGTTTCCTCTGTCTTTGGTGATATGGACTTGGAACTGGTGCAGGTCATACCAGGAGGTTTTGAGCCTGCCGGCGCTGGCAGACCCATGAAGAATGCAATACTGGACGACCGGGATGTTTCCATACTGGAAGGTGTAATCGGTGTTGAGAGTGTCTCTCCACGCCGTTCTACCGGGTCCCTGATGGAGTTTCGCAGAGATGAGCGCAGTGTACATGTCGTTGCCATAACACCATCAAAAGAATCAAAGATAGCAGATACTATCGAGGCTGGAAGGTTCCTGAGTGATTCGGACCGCAGCAGTGTGGTGTTGGGATATGATATCGCTAATAAATTGTTTAATATGAAGATCAACCCAGGGTCACACATTATACTTACGAACAGCCTGACCAATACCAGTATTGATTATAAGGTGGTGGGTGTCCTTGAGGATGTGGAACAGATGTCCTTGCTTGGAGGCAGTAGCAATTCCCAGATATATATTACCCACCCGAGCATGAAAAATTTACTTGATATTGAGGATTATTCATTTTCATCGATCAATGTCTGGGTGGAAGACCAGGATAAGATTGCTGAAACTATTGAACGGATGGATAAAAGTCTCCAGAGGACACACAGAAATGAAAAATATACTATTTTTGACCAGAGCGGGTGGCTGGACAGTATAACCGAAATGCTCACCATGATAAAATACGGACTGGGCGGCATAGGTGCTGTGGCCCTTGCAGTGGGTGGCATAGGTATTATAAATGTTATGATGCTTACTGTTACTGAACGGATCAAGGAGATAGGTGTCATGAAAGCAGTGGGTGCCAATAAAGGTGATATCAGGACATTGTTCCTGATCGAATCCGGCATACTGGGGCTGGTCAGCGGCCTTGTCGGTGTTTCCCTCGGAGGGGGGCTGGCATACCTGATATCAGTACTGGCTAACTTCCCCAGCACTGTGACCCTGACATCTATATTGATAGGTCTGACTTTTGGGGTGGTCACATCCGTTGTAGCAGGTGTGTACCCTGCATCCAGGGCGGCACGGCTGGACCCTGTGGAAGCACTGAGAGCTGAATGATGAATATAATCATAAACAACGTATTATAGGAGTGAAAAGAATGAATCTGACAGGTAGAATTACCGGGATAATAACAAATCCCAGAGAAACAGTACAAGACATATCTGAAAATTCACATATTGAAGATGCAGTGCTTATCGTGGGAATATTTGCAATACTATCTGCAATTTATGGATATATGAGTCAGAACATAATTATTTTTGAATTTATTGGTATGGACCAGGGTTATCCAGGATCTTCTAGTTATTATGGAGCTTCTGGTTCTTCGGTGTTCAGCATTATTACTGGATTTATTGGTGTAATTATAATGTGGATAATTGTATCGGGTATCGTGCATGGTTTTTCAATTGTATTGGGCGGGGAAGGTTCGTTCAAAAAGGTGCTGATGATCTATAGTTATGCCAATATACCTTTGTTGTTAGGTACAGTTGCCAATTTTATACTGATTTCATTAATGAATCCGATAAACCTTGTCTTTGACTTTTCAACAGTAAGTTCACTTTCCAGTTTAATATTCGATATTATGGAAATAACCACGAGAGCACTTATGTCCGATCCATATTATCAGGCTATTTATGTCATCAGTATCGTTGTAAATTTGTGGAGCATCGGTCTGGTAATCCTGGGTATTAAATTCGTACATGATTTAAGTACAAACAGGGCTTTAATTGCAGTATCAATACTAATATTGCTTTTCATTGTGGGAAATGTGCCTTCGTTGTATTTTATGTTTAGCTAGAAAAAAATTGAGCCGGTGTTTGGTGTCGTAAAGAGCGAGTCTTGCATAATGCATGTTTATTAGTTTATTGTAGACAATGAATTTAGGAGGGAAAAGAATGAAACTGATGGAAAGAATTACCGGGATAATAACAAATCCCAGGGAAACAGTACAGGACATATCTGAAAATTCACATATTGAAGATGCAGTACTAATCATAGGAATATTAGCAATACTATCTGCAATTTCCGGATATATGATTCAGAACATAATTATTTTTGAATTTATTGGTATGGACCAGGATTATCCGGGAGCTTCCGGTTCTTCGGTGTTCAGTATTATTACCGGATTTATTGGTGTAATTATAATGTGGATAATTGTATCTGGGATAGTGCATGGTTTTTCAATTGCATTGGGCGGGGAAGGTTCGTTCAAAAAGGTACTGATGATCAATAGTTATGCCAATATACCTATGTTGTTAGGTACAGTTGTCAATTTGATACTGATTTCATTAATGAGTCCGATAAACCTTGTCTTTGACTTTTCAACAGTAAGTTCACCTTTCAGTATAATTTTCGACATGATGGAAATAAGCACGAGAGCACTTATGTCCGATCCATATTATCAGGCTATTTTTGTCATCGGTCTCGTGATGAATTTGTGGACCATCGGTCTGGTAATCCTGGGTATTAAATTCGTACATGATTTAAGTACAAAAAGAGCTCTGATTGCAGTATCAATACTAATATTGCTCTTCGTTGTGGGAAATGTGCCTTCGTTGTATTTTATGTTCAGCTAGAAAAAAATCCTGACGCTAAAATTATGCAGTAATAAAAATCATTGAGGTCCAGAGTACACAGAGCATTTTTGCTGTTCTCTGTGTCCTTCTGTGGTTGGTATTGAAATGATTCCAGTTTACATCCGTTCTCCAAATTTCCCGCCTCCTGCTCGGTGCATTTAATCGGCCTGCTTCCTTTCGGCACTTGCCCAACCCCCTTTTGCATGGGTGCATGTATATGGTTGCTGCCAACTAAGGCCAGGGCGGGTTATGGAGGTAGGGGTAGGGGGTAGCTATTGCTTTTGAAATTATTTTAGAATCTCTGAACACAAAAAATATATAGCATTTACTATCAATATGATATCAATTGATACATTATGACTACTCAAATAAATATCCGGCTGAATGAACATCTTTTACAGGAAATCGATATACTGGCACACATGCTACATGTTCCAAGGTCAGAATGGTTAAGGATGAGATTAGCAGAAGCTGTAAAAAAAGATTTATTGAAATATCGCGAAGCATTGGCTATGGAATATACAATGGGTCATATATCATTCGAAGAATTACAGACTGCTGTAGGTCGTGAGGCTGAAGATGTCAGGATGATCAGTGAGATGACACAAAAAGGGAAAAAGGAAATCGACAGACTGTTTGGTGAATGATGATATTTGCCATCGATACCTGTTCATTGATAGCACTCCAGTATAGCGGTTATCTCAGTACAATTGCCGAAACGGTAGATATCGTGATAACAAAAAGAATTCATTCTGAACTTGAAGAGATTGGGATATTTACAGATAATGACGCTGCTACCGCACGAGAAATATTGAAACAATTACATAAAATAACAATTATGGAAGTACCACAAAGATCAACAGGGGAAGAAGAACTCATTGAAGTTGCGCTTCAGAAAAAATGTGATTTCATTGTTTCCGATGATATCCGTGCAATGCCAGAACTTAAACTGACTAATACTTCCATACTTTTCAGTACTCATCTACTTTATTACCTATTTCGTGCAGGTATGATATCAAAAGAAGAAGGGTTAATTGCATTAGAAAAAATGCGGAATAATAGGTCCTGGAAAGAGAATCTTATATACATTTCCGGGATACAGTTATTCAGATAGTAAGTAATTCGTATATTCCGCTACACCTTGAAAAGAAGAGCTTGTAAAATTTCAACCACATCTTCATCTTCTCAACTGGCTACCCGCCGTCCTTCACTTCCGCCTGTACCACCTCCATGTGTCACCTCCATTTGCTCCCCCTCTTTCACTGTCCCCTCCTGCCCTCACCCGGCTGCCCTGACCTGGTGGTACGGGACCGGGTGCGGGTGCTTATGTGCTGAGCATGGGTTGGGGGAGTTGTATTCAGTTATTTTGCGTGGAGTGTTGTTGTCATCATTATGATGACTATTATTATAAAATATGATATATATTTCCAGTTGAAATAAGGGGCCAGTCTCAATTTTCAATGATAGTTCATGATGAAACTTGCGACAAATAAATATACCTGCAACCAAGTGATCATAAGTCTAATAAACGATAACTACTAAGCTATTATCACCAAACAAATATTTCATTTCCAAAGATTGGGGAGCCATGATTATAATGACTATTATTATAAATTGGAATATATATCTCCACCGGAAATAAAGGGCCTGTCTCGATTTTTAATGTAAGTTCATGATAAACATTACGACAAATAAATATACCTGCAACCCAGTGATCATAAGTCAAAAAACGATAACTACTAAGCTATTATCACTAAACAAGGATTACATTCTCAAAAATAGAAAATTTTTAATTATGATGACAATTATTATAAAATAGGATATATATTTCCAATTGAAATAAAGGTCATGTCTAAATTTTTAATGTGGGTTTATGATAGACCTGATTATAATAATTTTTTCAAAGTGGACATATCATCATCATGATACTATTATTTTAAATTGTAATATATATATTTCCAATGGAAACAAAGGGCATGTCTAAATTTTTAATATGAACCAATGATAAATATTATGACAAATAATTATACCTGCCACCCAGTAATCATGAGTCAAAAAACGGCATCTATTAAGCTATTATCACCAAATGACGATCCAATTTTAAAAAATTGATGCGTCATCATTATAACGACTATTGTTCGTAATTGCAATATATATATTTCCACTGGAAACAAAGGGCATGTCTGAATATTTAATATGAGTCATGATAAACATTACGATATATAATTATACCTGCAATACAGTAATCATATGTCCAAAAACGATAACTACTAAGTGATTATCATCAAATGATGATTTAATTTTCAAGGATTGGAATGACATCATCATTAAAAATTTGAAAATATATAGATTCCAGTGGAAATAATGACCGATTCTCAATTTTTAATGATAGTTCAAAGCACAATCCCATTATCCAGTATTTTCCACTTTTTTCGATATATGCCCACCTGACTCCACCGACCCCACAAACCCCAGCACAATATGTTGCAGTTCATCCGGATTACCATAACTCTTCGCAACTACCCCTTTATTCCCCAGCACCATAGCAGATACATTTGAGCCCGGTTCATACACACACAACACAGGCTTTTCCAGGCCCACAGCATGGCATATTTCATATCCTACACCGATAGAGTGTACGCTCACCTCTGCCACCAGGCAGTCACACTGCTGTATGTGGCCCACATCCCGCATAAATATCTCCTGCTCGCTCACACCCATCTCATCATCAAACACCGTCTCCCGGGCTACATGTTCACTCAGCACCTCCACACCCGTCGATAACATCACATCCGCCATGAACCTGTAGGTTTCAACCAATCTGCGCCCGCCCCGCATGGAACCTGACAGGAATACCCGGCTCATTACTGCACACCCCTGAAGTAATGGCCAGTGGTCAGGTTACCAGGGAACATCTTCTTCAGTCCGGATAGGTAGATACGTCCATCATACTGCCTGGGGTTATTCAAGCATGTGTCAATAGCCAGGGAGTATAACATAGTGATCTCTCCCACCTGTTTTGCATTATAGCACATTCCTTCTATCCTCAAATATCTCACTCCAGCTTTGATTATACCAGGTATGCTGTCTATCAGACCAAGTTCCTTTGAATTGTAAATATGTGTCCTGCACTGGTTGTCATGTCTTACTGGGAATACAAATCCTTTCCCATCCCTGATACTACACCCGGCTTGGCAGGGTCTGGTGATCTGTTCAGTTGTCATGCTCCCATCAACTTCACTTTTAACCCCATCCTTAATTCCAATTGGACTATCACATCCCTTGATACCACCTATCAGGCAGTGTTCAGATACCATCAGTTGCACACTTCCCTGGACCAGGCATTCAATATCATAACCAGCAGAGATACTGGTAATCTCATCCAGGGTTAGTTCAGGAGATACGGTAATGCTACATGCTCCCAGTCCGGTTAAAAAGTCAAGTCCCTGTATATTAAAAGCATTAGCATGGTAATCTACCGCCAGCGGTAGGTCATACATCTCCTTTAACCAGTATACCTGGTCGGACCCGGCCGCCAGTATGCCGTCTAAACCATGGAGTTGGTCCAATGTTCCAGTGACCAAAGTCATTTCTTTATCCTTGATAATATCAGGCAGGCGGATGAATACGGTCGCACCTGCCCGGTGTACCTCTTCAATGACAGTATTGGTTGCAGGTTCGTTCCCGGTGATGCCCTCAATGTCAATGTACACCCTGGCGGCCCCACCCGAAATAGCAGCATTGACCGCCTCCGGGCCTGCCACCCTGACAGATAATACCGGCCTGCGGTCCTTAATATCAGGTGGATGAGGTGTTTGCAGCTCAACCGAACCACATATCCGGCGATACCTGGCAATTCGCAGCCGGCTGAGTTTTTCTATCGCCCCGCGCCTGGCCGAGTTGATCAGGGACAGTGGAATGAATATATCATCATCCATCCGGATATTGATTGTTTTGGCCCGGAAATACGTGCCTCCCAGTTTACTGACCTGTTTCTCAAGTGCCTGTTCATCCAGCGGATGGCGCCTTGCATGAGATATTACACTCCCTGACCTGGATTCTCCGGTATTTCCCTGATGATCACTCATCCGGACCAATAGTGTGTGACCCTTTGTGGCTTCTACCTGTACGGTAATAGGAACCTTTCGTTGAACTGACTGGTACGAATTCCTTGCCGAGGCGACCAGTATTGAATCAAATGTCTTGAACACGGATGTGCCTGTGGCAATTGCAAAACCGTAGGGAAAAGTAACAATTTCCCCTGCCTGTGCACTCTGAACCTTATGCCTTCCCATCCATAGCAAGTGTATTGAAGTGCCTTTGCTACCAGCCATTATGCCGTCACCCACATTGATCGGGGCATCCAGTTTCACTGTAATGGTCCCCCGTCCCGGATTGCCACCGGTAACATGCCCCAGCAGGACACCCCGGTTTCCCGGAGTATCCATGCTCATAAGCTTTCTTCCAGGGTCCCCGTTGAGATACCCTTTTGTAAAACCCCTGTTGAATATGACCTCAAGTCGCCTCATCTCATCCGGCGTGGCCCCGGCTGTGGGATCAATGGAAAGCCGGTCCAGGATGTCACGATAGATCCTGGTAACCACTGCCACATATTCGGGACGCTTCATGCGACCTTCGATCTTGATGGAATCCACTCTGGCATTTATTAGGTCAGTAAGGTGGGATGACAGGTTCAGGTCCCTCGGGCTTAGCAGGTATTTACTACTCATCGTGTTCTTTTCAAATGAATATTCCTTCCTGCATGGCTGGGCGCAGTATCCCCTGTTTCCGCTCCTGCCACCAATGAAACTGCTCATAAGGCACCTGCCCGAATAGCAAATACACATTGCACCGTGTACAAACACCTCAAGCTGGATATCGGTGGCAGAGCGTATAGTGCTTATCTCTTCAATATCCAGTTCCCTGGCAAGTACTGCCCGTTTTACACCCATTGATTCCAGCAGTTTTGTGCCTGCACTGTTGTGGATACTCATCTGGGTACTTACATGAATCGGCAGCTTGGGCAGGTGTTTATTTAATATATTCAGGATTCCCGGATCCTGGACTATTACTGCATCAGCCCCGTGGTTGCACAGTTGTTCCAGGTATTGGACGGCATCTTCAATTTCCTGCTCCTTGACCAGTGTATTTACTGTGATATATGCCGATACGTCCCGCTGGTGTGCAAAATCGATAGCTTCCGGTAGCTGGTCCTTGTCAAAATTATCAGCATGTCCCCTTGCACTGAATTCCTTTGAACCAAGGTAAACGGCATCGGCTCCGTTCTCTACTGCCGCTTTTAAGGACTCGGGGTTACCTGCCGGGGATAATAGTTCAGGAATTGTGTGCTTCATTGGACATTAAGTAAACAATAGATTCGGATAAAAACCTACTCCAAAACTACTCCATGGCTACTCCAGGACTTGATGAAGCTTATATTTCGCAGGTATATTTTGAAAACAAATCTTTTTCTTAAACATTGAATAATGCCGAATGATTGTGATTTTCGGTATTTTGGATAAATGGTTCGAAAAGATGCATGTATATTTTCTGCCGAGATTGGCAAATCATATATTCAAAATATGTTTTTTATGTATTTACAATATAAATATAATATTTTAGAAATATATAAAACCATTATCAGGAAAAATTATTTGAAATTTGCAGATACCTGCGGAAAGTGAGTTTTATATAAACTTAGAAATGGACGATTGTTAGCAGGTGCCATTGTTGTTTTGCATCCATTTTTGGAAGAAATTATTCAGATTTGTTGTTTCGTAGTTTTTCGAGTTCTTGTCTGTACATATACATGAATTTTTTAAAGGAGTCAATATCTTTTTCGATTAATCGCAATTCGTAGTCTTGAAACGCCTTATTTATTATTTCTCCGCTTGAAATTGTTAACTTTGCGATAGATAATGCTACTTGATAGGGTGTACCTTCAAATTTTTTTTCTGCAGCTGCTTTTCCAATGTCTCCGATAAAACTTGCTGCTATCGATGTCTCATCTTCTAGCTTATTTTTTACAGCAGCTTTTCCAACTTCTCTAATAAAACGGACTGTTTCTAATGCTACAAGTTCGAACTCAGTTTCAACTGAGGTTCTTCCAATATACTTAAGAGACTCTAATGCTTCCAATACCACATTTTCCAGCTCATTTCCTGCGGCTCCTTCTCCAATGTCTCTAAGAGAAGAAATTGCAGACCTTGCCTCAACTTCGATTTCATTTTCAACTGCAATTTTTCAAAAATCCCTAAGAGATTTTATTGCTTCCAATCCCGCTTCTTCGAGCATATTTTTAGTAGCAATTTTTCCAACAACTCCAAGAGATAATGATACTTAGAATGCCGCCACTTTAAGTTCATTTTCTGTGGATGCCTTTTCAACATCTCTAAGAGAGATTACTGCTTTCGAAGTAGCATCTTCTAGTTTATTTTCTGCAGCTGCCGTTCCAACATCTCTAAGAGATAATACTGCTTTCGAAGTAGCATCTTCTAGTTTATTTTCTGCATCTGCCGTTCCAACATCTCTAAGAGATAATACTGCTTTGGATACTACATCTTCTAGTTTATTTTCTGCGGCTGCCTTTCCAACATCTCTAAGAGAAGATACTGCTTCCGAAGCTGCATTTTCGAGCTCCTTTTCTTTTGCTGCTACTATTCCAATGACTCTAAGAAACTCGGCAGCTATAGATGCTTCATCTTCTAGTTCTTTTTCTACAGCAATTCTCCCAATACCCCCAAGAGATAATGATACTTGGAATGCCGCCATTTTAAGTTCATTTTCTGCTACGGTTCTTCCAACATCTCCAAGAAACTCTGTTGTATTAAGTACCACACCTCTAAGCTCTTTTTTTGCAGCTGTTTTTCCCACTATTCCAAGATACAATGCTGCATGCCTTGCCGTATTTTCGAGCCTATTTTTTGCAGCGGCCTTTCCGATATCTCTAAGAGATTCTGCAGCTTGCAATGCCGCTGCTTCGATTTCTTTTTCTGCTGCTACTATTCCAACAATATAAAGAGACCATGCTGCCTGATATACCGCATCTTCAAGCTTCATTTGTACAGTCAATTCCCCAAAAGATTCCAGGTTTTCAAGAACTAATATAGCAGATTCACCATCTTCTTTGCTCACAGCTAACTTTCCAATTCGTTCAAGACGATTACAGAAAAGTTCTGAAATCTCTTTTTCACAGTCTGAATGAATTATTTTGTTCATCCGATCTGTTACTGTCTTCAACCCAAATCCTGTTGTTGTAATATCATATTTCATAACTGAATTATGGATTATATCTAATATTGGTTGAATTGGGTCATTTTTATTATTTAAAATACCATCTTCAGTTATCTCGACTGCAAATCTCTTTATAATAGCCTCTGAATTTAAAAGATTGATTATATTCCACATATACGGAATCAGCGCAATGATCGTGAATGCCTCCAGCCAGTACGCAAATGAAACACAGCACTCAAAAGAAATAGAAATATGACCATAAGTCCAGATCGCCTCCTGACTGACAACTTTACTTTCAACCCCTTCCACCATTTTTAATATGATGAGTCCGTATAACATCGATAGCCCATAAGACCCAAGAAGTATCCACATATCAGGATTCTTCTTGAAAATATCTATTACCTTCGGCGAATATGCAGAGGCAGTGAGTTGAACTGCGATTAAGGTCAGCGTTATAACGATAGCAACGATTGCTGCCTGTGACTGGACTATTGCGCTTAGCATGTATCTGGCACTATCGACATCAGTGTGGTAAAGATTGAAATAATTGAATATGCAGTGGCAAGAACCCAGAACAAACGCCAAAATGATGAAATAATAACAGAGACTTGCAATCCATGGATTGCGGAATTTCCAATTATCAATTAGCTTGTAAGATTTTTTAACAACTCCTGTAGATTCCTCATTCCCATCTCCATCCTGCATATAATTAAAAATAGCAACAATCATATATATAACCGCTACCAGTGTACAAGAAAATCAACAAAGACAAACTTCAACACACCACTAAGCACAATTCTTCTAACGATGCTATACCATTCCGCAACTGTAATTAGAACTTCAAGAAAAAAAGGCTGAATAGTTACCATTTTCTCAAACATTGAATAATGCCGGTTAATTGTGGTTTTCAGTATTTTGGATAAATGGTTCGGAAAGATGCATGTCAATTTTCTGCCGAAATTGGCAAATCGTATATTCAAAATATGTCTTTTATGTAATTATAATATTTTAGAAATATCTAAAACCACTATCTGGAAAAATCATTTGAAATTTTCAGATATCTGCGGAAAGTGAAATGAAGTGATAACTTACGGACATACCTTCCACACCGTTAATACTATTACTCATTGCTGTAGATTTACTTAAGGGAGAAACAAATATGCCCATTGATCCAATATGTAAGCGGGAAGTACCTTTGGATACTCCATATACCTCAAGTCACGAAGGAAGAACCTACTATTTCCATGATACTGAATGCAAGAAAAAATTCGATGACATGAGAAAGAACATCGTCAGGGTCAAACGCAGTCTGAAGGATAAACATAAGATATCTTTCACCCGGCTGCGTAAGGATATAATTAAACCCGGAATCTGTGCTGCCTGCGGTGCCTGTGCAGCAAGCTGCCCGTCAATTATCATGGAGGGAGAGAAACCCAAGCTGGTCGGTCCTTGTACGGCATGCGGTATCTGTTACAACCAGTGCCCCCGTACCATTACCACAGAAGAGGGACTGGTTGGCAGTATCAGGCATCCTTATGCGGCCCGGTCAGCCTTGAAAGGGGTCAGGGGACAGGACGGGGGAGTAGTCACATCACTGCTGGCATATCTACTGGAGGAGGGGCTGATTGATTGTGCAATAGTCACAGTAAAATCCGAAGATGACCCCTGGAGACCTGTACCTGTCATTGCCACAACATACGACGAATTAATGGAATCTGCAGGCAGTATCTACGCCCACAGCATGACCATACAGGCCCTGATGAACGCTGTACAGCAGGGTATGCGAAGTATCGCATTTGTAGGACCACCGTGCAATATTGATGCGGTCTATAAGATATACAAGAGCCCTTACGGTTTGCTGCATATGTTCATGCGTGCCAATATCCTTCCCCTGGGACTATTCTGCATGGATACGTTCTCACATGAGGGTATTGAAGAGTTTGTGGCATCCAGGCACCTGGAATTAAAAGACATTGAAAGTATGAAGATATGGCGGGGGAAGATCGAACTGGGGAAAGGGGATGAGACCTTTGTTTACGATCTTAGTGAACTGGACCCATACAGGAGTTCTTCATGTAAATACTGCACAGACCTCACCGCCAGGCATGCGGCGATCAGTTTTGGTGGTGTAGGTACTCCAGACGGGTGGACCACGGTATTTACAAGGTCAGGACGCGGGTATGAGATATTCAATGAGGCAGTGGAGATGGGCTATATAGAATCCAGGGATCTGGAAGAAAAGGAGATGGCAAGGGTGTTGAACCTTGCCAGGATGAAGAAGGTCCAGAAATACGGTCTTATACGCAGGGAAAAATGAATAAATAATGTATCTACTTCAAATTTGTTGGCAATACTACAGAGTGAGGAAAGACCTCATCGGACGATAATCGCTACTGATGCTCTAATCAACGATTTGTTATGATTGCATTTTTCCAATTTATCATCAGGTTTGAAGTGGATGCAAAAGAAGGAATACCATGTTTCAAGTGATAATTACACCAACAGCAGGAAAAAGGCTTATTGCCAGGGCAGTTACTCAACATGCAGATGTGAAGAAAGCTCTTTTATCGGGCACAATAGTGATTATTGCCGGTACGACAAACGGCTATGTTGCTGAAGAAATATTGAAGCTTACTGACCAAAGTGATAACTTTACACGAAACCGTTTTTTCCGGGGAATTACATTACCACCCAATATTCCCACAACTGATAGCGGAAGGCTTTCAGACGAATCAGGGTTTCCAGGTGATGTAGTTCTCGTTAATGGAAAGTGGCATAAGGGTAAGACCATCTTTGATGTTATCGACGATCTGAAAGAAGGGGATGTTATTCTGAAAGGTGCCAACTCTGTTGACCTGAAGGAAAAGAAAGCTGCCATTCTTATTGGTCACCCAAAAGGTGGTACTATTGCTATTTCGATGCAGGCTGTTATTGGAAGGCGTGTGCGCCTTATTGTTCCGGTTGGTCTTGAAAAGCGCATCACTGGAAATATTGATGAATTAGCTAAAAGGTTGAATACACCTGGTTCTACCGGACCAAGACTGTATCCGGTGCTTGGTGAAATCATTACAGAATTGGAGGCCGTTTACCTTCTCTCCAGAGCAGATGCGGCACTTATTGCAGGAGGTGGTGTTTGTGGAGCAGAGGGGTCTGTCTGGGTCGCCATTGACGGGCAACCTGATGAACTAAAATCGATCAAGGGTATAATCGATTCGATTCAAAATGAGCCTGCTTTTGCACTTTAATAGATAATGGGGGAAGTGTTGTATGCTGGGAAAAATGAACAACTAACCCATTATTCCCAGGAAATCCTTAAGGGCTTATAGCATCAATAAACCGTTGGATGACTCTATGCGTTCCAACGTGATCAAGTATCATAAAATATATTCTTAATCATGGTTAAATTTTATTGAAATT
>Ga0255431_1060_pt1 | contig 20222 bp, 12 predicted proteins | sample ANMaggSeSYBR02J5_FD_182633 | JGI IMG/M metagenome (GOLD analysis project Ga0255431, IMG submission 182633) | Sediment cell enrichment communities from methane seep in Santa Monica Basin, California, United Staets - ANME aggregate JGI... | ecosystem: Environmental > Aquatic > Marine > Cold seeps >... | reverse complement strand
AAACTGGTTCAACTACATCAAAAAAGGAGAAGAACTGCCACAAAACGGAAATAACAAACAGTATCGAAATCATATGAAACAGATATGTATGGGGTTAGCTGTATCTGAAGATAATATCCCCTTCATGCACGAAGTCTACGAAGGGAACAAACATGATTCAAAGATATTCCCCGAACTGCTTGATGCACTCACAGAGAGGTTGACCAATCTAGAGATAACTACTGAAGATATGATACTGGTTTTTGATAAAGGCAATAATTCCCAGTTAAATGTTAAAGATGTGATGTCCGAAATGCATATTGTAGCTTCTGCAAAACACAACCAGGCGGAAGAACTATTGAATGTCCCGCTTGAGAACTACAAATATTTGTACACAAACTCCAAAGGCAACAAGATATATGGTTACAGAAATAAAAATGAATTTTTTGGAAAGGAATTTACTACTGTTGTTCTCTACAGTGAAGCCTCATACAAAAAGCAGAAGAAGGGGTATGAGACAAGCAAAGCTAAGATATGTGAAAAGCTTGAAGACCTGAAAAGGAGATTGGAGAGCAACAGGGGAAAAGAAAGGGATAAAAGCAGCGTGGAGAGGGAATTCAATGGTATCATTTACAAGGATTTCAAATCAGTATTTGGCCATAAGGTTGGTAAGAAACCAAAAGGCAAGAAAAAACCGAGTTTGAAGATATGGATTGAGGAAGAGGTGGAAAAGCTACGCTATGCAGGTTTTGGTAAGACTATTGTCTTTACTGATATGCATACATGGCATTCCGAAAAGATCGCAAAGACCTACAACCAGAAGTATCTTGTTGAGGATGATTTCAAGTTGTTGAATGATGTACTTCTTGTTCCTGTTGGTCCAATTAATCATCATAAGGATTTCAATATCAGGGCACACATTTTCTTGTGTATTGTTGGGATGATTTTCTACAGATATTTGGCATGGAAATGCAAATTTCTTGGCTTAAGTCTAAGACGGCTTGTGGAGGAGTTGGAGGGGATACGTGTTGCTCTTGTGCAGGGGAAGACAGGGGGCAAGGTTGATTTGGTGGTTGAGGAGATGGATGCAAGACAAGCCAGGTTGTTCTCTTTGTTGGATTTGGGAAAATATATGGGAAAATAGGTAAATCGAAAGCAAGAGAGTTTATGTTTTGATAGGCCATACATTTATTGGGTTGCTTGTTACTGTTTTTCACTACATCTTTGAATGTCAAGTATATGCCTGATGTAAGACTAAAAACTCAATAAATAAGATCAAAAAAATGCAGTGAGAAACAAAACGGGAATTGCTGCGACCGTTACAATTCATGTTGGTGAATAAAATTAACCTTGATTTGCGGTATATGGCAACTAATTAGATTGTAGCATAAAAGTTGAAGTTATAATGGCCTACATTGCGATTTTCGTATAATTTGCAATGTATAATCAATATCATTATTTGCCAAGAAAGTGAAGTCTACAAAGAAAAAATTTAGTACCAACACGTAATGTAACGGTCTCGATTTATTGTCTTGAAAAATAATCCTTACGTTGAAGGTCTTGGCTCGCACACAGCGAAAGTTATTTAAAGAAAGAATACAACCTTTCTGTGGGAGGAAAATATGTATGACATCAATCCAAGACGTTGCTGATCAGGTTAATGCCAAACTCGATCAGTTAGTAGATAATACTACCGAAGCTGTGACCGTTGGTAATGGTATCCGTAGCGACCTCAATCAAGTCAATACGAAGCTAAACGTGCTCGATGCTCACCTCCAATCAGGTGTCACTGGGCTTGCGAACGGTTTGTTTGCTATCTGGGAGCTCCAGAAAGTCATGAATTTGACCCTTGACCATCACAGCAAGCAGAACGACACGATTATCTGTCTCTTAGGAAACTCGAATGAGCTGTTGTGCGACATAACACGAAAGTTTACCCTCCAGCTCGATTTCAGTGAGCAACTCCTCAAGTCGCTGAAGCGCATGGAGGGCATCACCGAGCGCGTCGAGTCGGCGGCAGCGGGCGATTTCGACCGACTTGGAGAATTGCATAGCCAGATCCTCAATTGCTGCCCCCCCGAAGAGCCCGAACCTGAGCCTTGTCCTGAGCCCTGCACAGTGCCGCAACAGGGGCAATACGACCCAAAAGGTCAGGATTGGGATTTGTCAGAGCAAAAGCCAATAGGTTGACGACCTTTGGAGTGTAGCTACGATGACGCTCTTCATACAGAACGACGCTACAGGTGCCGGCGCCGGGAATCTCAACCCAGATGATGCTAGGATAAGTCTGTCAATTATCTCCAATTTAGACACCGGTTTGGGCCAACTTCCATTTGTGGGGAACCGCCAAGAGGTAACCTATGTGCGGACTCTTGAAGGGATTCCACCTACACGGCTTGACGACTTGGTCAACACGAACTTCAATCCAGACTACGGCAGTGGCCCGCAGACCGTACCCATCGTGCTAGTGGCGGTTTTAGAGAACTTCACATTAAACGACGGGAGATCGATACTCACCATTGGTGGTACTGCGCTTCCGCCGCAGGGTTCTGGCCTAGCAGGTGCGGACCTCAACAATACAAACGACTGTCTCGTCATATATGACACAACACTGAACAACGGAAACGGCTACTGTGTAGCTCGCGACGGGACAGGAGGCACGCTTGACCTCGAAATATCAAACCCGATGCTTCTCTACCACGAGCTATCGCACGCGTCACGGGTAGTCACCAATTCGTTGCTTGCTTTGAGCAATATTTGCGATCCCTCATCGCCGGAAGAGAATGCAGCTATTGTCGACGAGAATGATATCCGCACGCAGATAGCCAATACGAACGGTGAGACGCCTGTCCTACGCGACCCCGGTATCCACTGCGGAGGAGACTGTGGGGGGTCCACAATAACGTGCTGTATCATTGCTTCTGTGGCGTCAGGCTCGCCGCTCTCGCCGGAGGTCGCTGCCTTTCGTTCAATGCGAGACGGCTTACTTCGCAAGAGCGAGATAGGCTTCGCATTCTTCCAGTCGCTTCATCACGACTATTACGGGTTCAGCCCACAGGTCTCCAAGCTGATGGCGCAGCACCCGGCACTTCGACCGCTTGTATTAGAAGGATTTGTGCGACCGTTGGTGAGTATCCTCCACCTGATTGAGTTGTATGCCCTCGGCGACGGAAGCGCGAAAACGTTGGGTGAACAGTTCATTGCAGACCACATAGACAGGGAGTCAGGAGCTATGCGACTCAATATGATTTGTCTAGCTCACGATGTGCTTAACGGGGATGATGCCGAGCTTACGGATGTTCAACGGGAACTGGCCAGGCTACTGTACCCTGCGCTGGAAAGCGAGCACCTAAAGTGGTCACTAGTCGAACCGTTCCAAATCTACCAATCTGCATTGCATACCTACCTCAACGGGTGTGCAACTGAGCAGATAGGTAAGCAGATGTATGAAGCGATCTGTTCGTGGGCTGGCAGGATGCCACTTGACGATGTCTGGGCATCCCTCGCTATCTCCGAGCTACAAGGTGAACTTGAGATTCTAGAAAACCTGCTCCTCCACACACCGGAGACGAGGGCAAGCTTCCGTGATCGGCTGCAAAAGAAGTTCGACGATGTCACAGCAGTTGAAATTGCCTTGAGAAATAAGGAATCTAAATTTGGAGGAAATGAATGACAAAATCCCAACAAAAGCCGCATGCTGAGGAGCCACCTGGGATGCGAGGATCGATCGAGTCAATGAATGAAATTGATGATGGGACCGAGCTCACAATCAGGTTACATAATCCTCTCGACCGGGCAATCCACTACATTTCGGATGTGCGAGCGATGATATTCGACACGCACACCCGGCGCTTACGCGTGCAGCTGTCCGAACAAGGTCTGGAGATGCCTCCCGGGGGCATCGCTATGAAACCACGGTTTCGACAGATCGATCCGCGCAGTAAGGCAGAGACCAAGGTTCGACTGCCTAAGACTATCATGAAGCTGTCTAATGTCCCGTCGCCAACTGGTGATATATTGTTTGAAGAGCACGCAATCACCGAGGCAGACGAAATTGTGCTTGAGATCGGCTGGGCCGACACTCCATACTACGGGGACCCCCGCAAAAAGTCTCTAGACACCTCCCCCATCTCTTCGTGGGAACAGCAAAGCCTTCGCATTACCTTCACTCCTCATTCTAAGCTGGAGAATTGAATTAAGTTTGAATCAATCTTTATATATTTCCATTAGTCTTTGGGTTATTTGTCCGATATAAAATGGGTTGTGGGACGCTTGAGCCAAAGTCGCACGAAGTGAAAAGAAGCGTTTCTCTCCCCCTGACCACGATATCCCTAGTCATGGTCAGATCTGGCCGGATGTCTCCCTGTCTTTCTTATTTCACCTTTTGCAAAAAAATTGAAGTAAACCTAGTGTCAAGTCAACAATGAAACGTATAGCGACCATTCGCCCTATCTTGCATGGCGTAGGCGGATCTAAAAAAATCAGTGCGACATTTTACGCTTGACTCGACACTAGGATTTTACCGGGATTTCTATGCAATTGTATACGATTTTACGAGGATAGTTCACTTTTATAGGGAAATGTGAAGTGAACAACTGATGAACTGAACAGGTAGATCTGGAAGATGATTCAACTGTTACGTTTCAAGAAAAATATATACTTTATATACAATCAAAAACCTACTTAGGCACTTGATTTAGATTATCCGAATATGCATTTTACCCTGCCTTTTGAAAGGGATACCTAATTTCCTTGAAATGCACATCCATAAGTCCCGGGTCTTCAAAGTTAAGGTACAGGATGCGTTCCTTTTCAACTCGGGATGCCACCAGTTCACCAATCTCTTTGAACAGGAATGAAGTTTTCCGTGCCTGCCCCGGACATATGATGGATTTGATCTTATTGCTTTTGCTTACTTCCAGTTTTCTATCTACCAATTCGGGTAGTGCTCTTTTCTGGAAATCCAGCAGATATTCCTGTATCTCTAAAATAGTCCATGATCAATTAAAAGGGAAATAAATAAACATTACCCTGTTAGTTGAACTCATTCCATGACATATCGGCATATTCTTACTTCATAAACTCCAATACTTCGTCCATGCAGCTCACAGAAAAATTCTTCACAGGGAAGAGAGATATCAAAGCCGACACCGTCCTCGAACACTGTAAAATAATCAATGTCAATACAAAGGAGATCCTCAATGCTGACATCGCCATCCAGTCAGGTTACATCGTTGGTATCGGCGATGTATCAGGCCTGAGGGATACAAGTACCAGGATAATCGACGTAAACAATAACTACGTATCCCCTGGTCTGCTGGACGGGCATGTCCATTTCGAATCCAGTATGGTCACCCTGTCCCGTTTTGCAGGAAAAGCACTGGAGCACGGCACCACAGGTATTGTTATCGACCCGCACGAAATAGCAAATGTACTGGGTAGGCGTGGCATCGAACTGGTAATGGAAGAAGCAAAGAGCCTGGCGCTAAACATCTTTGTTGCCGTTTCCTCATGCGTACCTGCCACGCCTTTTGAGACGTCGGGAGCTTCCCTTAACGCCGCCGATGTGCAGGCGCTTATGGACAATGAGATAGTGGTGGGATTAGGCGAAGTAATGGACTTCCCTGCCGTATTAAGCGGCGATGCCAGTAAGCTGGCCATGATACAGGCCACCCGGGAGCGCAGGCTGGTAGTAGACGGGCATGCGCCAGGTTTAAGTGAGCTTGACCTGTGGGGCTATATGGCTGCCGGTATTTCCAGTGACCATGAATCCCTCGTCTACGAGGAGGCGCTTGAGAAACTGCGCCTGGGAATGAAGCTGATGCTAAGGGAAGGTTCGGCAGCAAAGTCTCTTGAGAATTTCCTGCCTCGTTTGCTGGAAGAAGGCGTATCCCTGGAGAATGTGTTCTTTGTTACCGATGACAAGCACCCTGAGGACTTGCTGGCAGGCTACATGGATTCCATTGTGAGAAAAGCCATTGCCTTGGGCCTGGACCCCCTGGATGCAATATCCATGTGTACAGTAAACACGGCCCGGCATTACCGTATAGACCACCTGGTGGGCTCCATCAGTATTGGCCGCAGGGCTGATCTTGTCATACTTGACGACCTGGAAGGATTCAGTATACTTTCAGTGATTGCCGGAGGTGCCCTTATTGAAGCACAGACACCTGTTTTCAATTACCCGGATTATGTGTTCGATACGATCAGGTACAGGGAGATTAAGCCACAAGACCTGCAGATAATTTATGCACCTAATAGCTGCGTATCAGTAAACGCTATCAAGGTTTTTCCTGACCGGATATTTACAGAGAAGGAGAATGCCAAACTTGTTATTGACGAGTCAGGCATCCTGCTGCCTGATACAAACAGGGATATCCTCACTACGGCCGTTATTGAGCGCCACGGTAAGAATGGTAACATCGGACTGGGTTTTATCAATGGGTTTGGCCTGAAATCGGGTGCTTTTGCACAGAGCATCGGGCATGATAGCCATAATGTGGTTGTGACCGGGACCGACCATGCCGACATGGCACTGGCAGCCAATACCATTAAGGAGGGGAAGGGGGGCATTGTGCTGGTGAAGGATAGTGAGGTGCTGGACAGCCTGTCGCTGCCCTTTGCCGGGTTGTTGAGCCCGGACCCAGTGGAAGATGTGGCTCTGGGGCTGGATAGATTGCATGGAAGAATAAAGGAAATGGGGTGTACACTGCCTGCGCCATTTATTACCCACTCCTTTATTGCACTGCCTGTGATTCCGAAGCTGCGGCTGACCGACATGGGGCTGTTCGATGTAGAACGATTTGAGATGATCGAGGTTATTATCGGGACTAAAAAATAGACTACTATCTTATCCAGCCGACAGTCTGACCTTAGGGTAGAAATTGTTGGATATTAAACCAAGATCAATGTTTTTATTTACTAGTATCTGAATTCCAGACCTATAAAGGAGGGACTATGTATGTCTAATAAATTCAATCTCACAATATTATTACTGTTCATTATACTGGCAACATCCGGTTGTACTACAAATGTTGGAAAATACGAAGTGCAATATAATGACCCGGAACTAACAGAAAAAAACTGGTGCCCGGAAAGGGCAATTTTCAGTATCTCTGACAACCAGACAGGTGAAGGATATTTTATGCGATACGCTGGAATTGAAAAAATAGATGGTATTGAAATGTGCAATCTATGTACCGAGATTACCAATGAGAACGGCACTATGCAAATAGATTGTCTTTTTGACAATTCCGGTGAGTATTTTAGATTCAGGATCGTAGACGAAGATGGTAACGTCCAGATGTTCTTATAAGAATTCAGAGACATTTTACTATTTTCCGGGAGTATTCGAAAAACCGCTAAGGAACGCAGAGTAAAATAACGACCCTCTACGTTTAATCTTTTTTGAATGAGGCGTTACCTGTGACCCGAAATCGCCGATATGCGAGAGGTGAAGCCGTTGAGATGTTATTAATTACTTCTTCAACCCATGGATTTGACTGAGGAGATCCGTCCTGTGGGGATAACGTTGATATGGAAGCTTTCCTGAAGGCATGTTTCCATGACTTAATTGAGAGGATCGGTCCAGGCCCGGAAGGGAGCAGACTTACATTGAACAATTATCGCTCATGGGGCTGCGGGGTGGGGAATAGACTGTGGACCATCGGAGGGTATGCGATGCAGCGACTATTCGGCATGCCTGTCACTCTATTTATCAGAAATATTATAAAGAGAAAAGTGTTAAATATTGATGATACAATGTAGATGCCACTTGACGAGATAGCCAAGCCTGGTATGGCGCAGGATTGCTAATCCTGTGGTCCTTTTGACCTCGGGGGTTCGAATCCCCCTCTCGTCGTTTGTCAAACAGTAAATCTTCAAGTCTGATTATCATTGACCAGTCGTATGATATTGCCTTTTCCCTTTTTTATCTTGATGATCTTTCCATCTTCTTTCATCTTTGATAGAACAATACTGATCTTTGATTTAGAAAGGCCGCTCAGTTTTACAATTTCTGATTGATGCATCTGTCCACCGGATCTAATGAGGATTTGTTCTATCATTTCTTCATCCTCAAGGACTTCTGTAGCCGCTGGACCGAGTATCGGATCTGCATTATTCTTTGTACCGGATATCGAAGATTTCTTACGTTTGAATAATATCACACATGCAACAGCAGCCAGAATAACCAATACCAGCATCCATATTCCCATATCGTTTTTTTCGTGTGAGAGCACCAGAGCAGGCTCACCTTTATCAAAACTGCGGGCTAGTGTACCATCCCATATCAATCTATTCCCATCACACTCGTCAAAGTCCGGAGATACAGTCTCCACTTCATAGCCCACCGGGATATTGATAATCAGAACATTATCATAGGAGAGGATCATCCCTTCAGGAAATACATCTCCTATGAAAAACTTATTAGATTCTGTACGTGAAAAATTCATCCACTCAAAACTGAAACGAACAATTCCAAATGTACCTGATAAAGTATTCAAAGTGTCATAAGAAAGATTGAAATTTTCAGCATTCATTGAGCGATTAGAGGACAATTCAGCCAAAATAATAAACCACTCAATCCTTCCCCTGAACTCTTCAATATCATACTGGTATTGTTCTATACTCTCCTCACTCTGAATGTATTCCTCCCATTCATCAATTTCATCCTGGTTGGCAAGTGGTATATATTCTTCCATAGTCCATACAGCATTCCCATTTTCATGAATATCTATGCAGATAACTGATTGGGCTGTTGCTGTATGAATTAATAAAAACAAAAAAAGAAAGAAAAGTCCCATTAGTTTCATCGATTCACTTCCTGGCAACAATAAATTTAATATTTACTACTTGTTAATCAACTGGTCCTGATCTTCCATCTTTCAATTACTCTTATTGCTCTGTTTGTTTTTCGTGATTTTGTTTAGTTTTTATTGCCATTTCCACCTTTACCACTGTTCGATTCTTTTCCGGTCCCTGAATCACTTCCGGCATCTGAATCTCTTCCGGTATCTGAATCTCTTCCGGTATCTGAATCACTTCCGGCATCTGAATCACTTCCGGCATCTGAATCTCTTCCGGTATCTGAATCTCTTCCGGTATCTGAATCTCTTCCGGTATCTAAATCTCTTCCGGTATCTAAATCTCTTCCAGTATCTGAATCTCTTCCAGTATCTGAATCTCTTCCGGTATCTGAATCTCTTCCGATATCTGAATTTCTTCCGATATCTGAAACATTAAACAATTCAATACCGAGTTTTCCATTCTTCATTTGAGATTGCGCAATTTCAGCATATCCTTGCGCCATTTTCTGGTTAGACTTTGCGTCCATCTGAGCTTGCTGCAGTCCGGCAACATATTCTTCATTAGATATTTTACCAGACTTATAATCATTGAGCAGAGCTGCACGCGTGCTTTGTCGTTTGTCTATCTCCTCGTGAAGCAGATTCACTTTTTGGGCCAGATACGCTTGACCTTTATCACCCAAACTAAGCACCTTTCGCTTTTCCATCCGGATCTTAACATCATCGCCTGCATTCCTAAGAGCACCATCAATGATACCAAACATGTGGTGACCGCCACTGTAATCCCCGATCTCATATACATTTACATACCATGTGAATTTCACTTGTGAGTCGTTATAACTTCCATTGACGATTACTTTGTGGGGCGATCCAACATTATTAATATCCCACGTATGATCATATGAGTAAGTATTACCGCTTACTTTCCCGTCGTTTGTATTTACAACATCGGTCAAGTTAATAACGGTCCAGCTAATATTTTCCAACGATTCGGACGTTGTTATGGAATATGTGATTGCCTCGGTAATGGTGTCATTTACATAAACATAGTCAACAACCTGTGGAGATGAGAAAAGGATAATGTTGTTTTCCCGGTATCTCTGCTGTTCCTGGACAGTAACCTTCCAGGTAATTGTATCGCTACCATTGGAATTTGTGGCATTAATGCTTACGTTTTTAATCCCCGGATCTTCCCAATAAGTAGTGAAGTTATCGTAATTGTTATCCTCCACATCAACATTATTATTAGACCAGTTCCATGTATCTATGCCCTGGTTTGCAGTAACACTGAACTTGATAGTTTCATTTGTATTGATCATTATGTTAAGCTCAGCATCATTTGTCTTATCGTTATACCAAGTAATTATTTCAGGATTAGAAGCACTAACTGGTATAATCAGCATTGCTGCAAAAAGCAATAAAATCACAAATTTCATTTGATATTTCATTTGATATTCACCATTAAGACTACATGTATTCTGCAAATATAAACATATCGAGTGTTTATTCAAGTTTATTTGAGTTTTCATTGTTCACTATAGTTTAATTTTAGTTTTTATTGTTTAAAGTGTTTTTAATTTAAATAATATGCTGTTTAATCCCGCAAATCCAAATGTGTTGAATATCAACGATAGAATATAGATTCAGCCAGGAATTTTTAACGATTATCGATACTGATAAATCTATTAAATTCAAATAAGCGATAGGTGTTTAGAGATTGCTGATTACTGAACTGGAGCGATTCATCCAGGAAGATATAGGTGACGATGACACTTCATGTACCATCGTACCCGATGAATGGGTACATGCAAGTATAATCACCAAAGAAAACGGAGTACTGGCAGGGCTGGAAGAAGCCATCCGGATATTTGATTATTTCGCACTGGAAATTCATTCGGATTTAAATGACGGGGATACAATAACATCCGGTGATGTGGTCTGCAACATATGGGGCTGTGCCGGTGACGTGCTGCGCTCAGAGAGGCTGGCTCTCAACTTCCTGTGCCGTATGAGTGGAATAGCTACATTAACTGCCCGGTGCGTAGCCGATGCGGGCATTGTAAGAGTAGCATGTACCAGGAAGACCACGCCAGGATTTCGTAAGTTCGAGAAAAAGGCGGTAAAGCTTGGCGGCGGGGACACACACAGGTTCAACCTGTCTGATGCGGTGATGATAAAAGATAACCACATAGCTATAATGGGTATTGAAAAAGCCGTTGAAAGGGCAAGGGCAAAAGCCAGTTTTACCAAAAAGATCGAAGTTGAAGTATCGGGTGTGGGAGAAATGCTATCAGCAGCAAAAGCGGGTGCTGATATCATCATGTTCGATAATATGCAGCCTGGAGAGATCAGGAAGTGCATCAAAGCACTTGAAGATGCGAAATTACATTATGGCAAAATACTGGAAGCTTCGGGTGGTATTAAGCTTGGTAATATAAGGGATTTCGCTTCAACAGGGGTGGATGTAATATCCACGGGTTCGCTCATCCATTCGGCCAGGTGGTTGGACATGAGTATGAAAATAATGTAAGACGCTTCCATTAGTCATCGGTTAAGGAGTTTGACTGGCTCGACATGTATCGTTTTCCAATAAACCAATGATTTTTTATGATTTACTGATTTAATTTGAATAGAACACAGATAACACGGATTTGACGGATTTTCACGGATTTATTTTCATATCCGCGCGCATCCGTGTCATCAGTGCAATCCGTGTTCTATCACAATATTACTCTTAACCGGTGACACATGAAGACGCTTTGATTCTATATTTTTCTGTTTTCTTTACCCGGTTCCCTATTCTTATATATATCCCGCTTTCATTGATGGATCCATGCAGATAGGCCGCTTAAAACTCCATGGCAACATCCTGCTTGCACCAATGGCAGATGTGACTAACCTGCCTTTTAGATTGCTCTGTAAAAAGTACGGTGCAGCGCTTGTGTATACTGAGATGGTCGATTCCGATGGTGTGATATATCACAGCAGGAAGACCATTTCAAGGATTGCTTCATGTAAGGATGAGCAACCCCTTGGTATCCAGCTATCAGGGTCGTCAGCCAAAGGATTGGACCTGGCTGCCCGGCTCGTTGAAGAGCAACATGGTCCTGACCTGATAGATATTAACTTTGGCTGCCCTGCCAGGCATATAGTCAAAAAGGGGTGCGGTGCGGCCCTGATGAATGATCCGCAGTTGATGTCTGATATTATAGGGCAGGTCCAGGATGCTGTTAGTGTCCCGGTCACTGCCAAGATAAGAGTATATGACAATGTTGACCGAACACTGAAGGTGGTGCGGATGCTGGAAGATGCGGGTGCCAGTGCAATAACCGTGCATGCCCGGACACGGCACCAGAATTATGCACACAAGGCAAATTGGGATGTGATCGGGGCGGTAAGGGAAGAATTGTCCATTCCAGTAATAGCTAATGGTGATATTGCTGATGAGTTGTCGACACAGACCGTGTTTGAGCAAACCCACTGTGATGGTATCATGATTGGGCGGGCTGCTATTGGGAATCCGTATATATTCAGGCAGATAGGTCATTATCTTGAAACGGGAGAGTTACTCGGGCCGCAGGATGTCAATGAACAGTTCGATGACTTTTTTGAATATATGGAACTGGCAGGGAAATATGATATGCTTGATTATGCAGGTGTTAAGCTCCATGCCAAGTGGTTCACGAGGGGGATGGAAGGTGGAAGGCTGTTGCGTACCAAGATAAATGCGGCCGGGGATATTGATGAGGTGATTAGGATTATGGGTGATTTTATCTCTTAGATTAAAGGGGGTGGGTAAGTGCAGAAAGGAAGCAGGCGGGGATTATTTCATTCTTAAACACAAATAATCCAATATAACTGTATATAATCACATATAACCATATATTATTGTAAATAACCGCAGATACGGTGCAGCAAATCTGCGTTCATTCTTTTACGATTTTGTCTTCGGGCATTATTGGTCTTTTATTTGTTTATATTAATACTATCAGTATATATACATAAAAATATTGATACAGATATATAAAAATATTAAAATAATATCATAAGATTAATATGCCATGGGTTTTTTAAGATTTACTAAATTTTCAGAAAATATCTTGGACAAAAGTGTCAGGATCATTTCAGGATTTACGCAATTTCATAATTTGAATTCCAGTGTGTGATACAAGATGAAAAATAAGCGCTGTGATAGTCTAAAGTATATTCTTGCAAAAAATACAAGAAGTAATGGGAATAGCATAATTCGCCGCTGTATATCGATGCTGCTGGCTGGCATTTGTGGGACTACGGCGGGCGCAGCAGTTCTGAGAGTAGACGGCGGCAGGGGTTGTATAAATCGACAGATGGCGGTGTGGACATGATCCTACCAAGGTTATTGATGCTGGTGTTTCTTGCTGTTGCTGTGTGCGTCATGAGTGCAGGAGTAGGCGCGGCTGGTGTTATCACTGTTGATGATAGTGGCGGCGCGGATTTCACGAGCATACAGGCGGCGATGGATGCGGCGAGCGAGGGGGATACAATTGAGGTTGCGAGCGGGACGTATGTCGAGAATGTGGATGTGTGGAAACGGGTCACGCTGGAAGGTGAGGGCGCGGATGTGGTGACGGTGCAGGCAGCGAATTCAAATGATCACGTCTTTAATGTGACCGCCAATTGGGTGAATATATCAGGGGTTAATGCATGTGGTGCAACTGCATCTTGGAAGGCAGGAATTTATGTTGGCGATGGTATGGCTCACTCCAATATCTCCAATAGCGCTGCATCAAACAACCACTGTGGCATATATCTGGATCGTTCCAGTAACAACATCATTACAGGAAATACCCCATCAAAAAACTATATGCACGGCATTCGTCTGGCTCACTCGAACAATAACACACTTCTAAACAACATCGTTTCAAGCGATAACGCTTGTGCAATTCTGTTATTTGCTTCTGCTGATAACAGGCTCATAAATAATGATTTTTCAAATAGCTTTCAGGGCATCTTAATGTACACTTCCAGTAACAATAACTTGGTCAGTGGCAATACCGCTTCAGGCAATCAGGAGTGCGGCATATATTTAGAGGGTAACAATAATACGGTCACAGGCAACACCGCTTCAAACAACGGCAATTCTGGAATCCTTTTTGAAAGTTCCAGCAACAATACGCTCTACCACAACAACCTCATCAACAACGCTCGAAACACCTACGACCCCGGCACCAACCAGTGGGACTCCGGCTCCGAAGGCAACTACTACTCCGACTACACCGGCACCGACTCAGACGGCGACGGCATCGGCGACACCTCATACCCAATCCCTGGGGGTAGCAGTGTGGATCGATATCCGCTGATGGTGCCTTGGGATGCAACACCCACCATTGGTCCAGTTCACAACATCAATAAAGGCACTAATTACACCACCATCCAGGCCGCCATCGATGACGCCAGCCCGGGTGATGAGATACATGTGGACAGCGGCACGTATTATGAGAATGTGGTTGTAAATAAAAAAGTGGTTATTCATGGGATTAATTTGCCAACAATTACTTTGCCCGATTTTCCTGAGAATGGTGCAAATGTACTAACTGTTACCGTTGATCAAGTCAGAATAGATGGTTTCAAAATTATTGGAAAAAATATTTGCATTTTTGAGGGGATTGATGATGGTTATTTCAATTCAAATACAACAGTTGTTATAGAATCTAACAACAGTATTTTCTCCAATAATTCGATTTCTGGTGGTCCTATTGGTTTGGGTTTATATAATTCCAGCAGTACGGCTTTTATTGACAATAATATAACAAATATTGTAAATAATAAAAATCCAAAGAATATTACAGTTGGGATAATGTTATATAATTCAAATTATAATATTTTGAACAGTAATGATGTTATTTTCAATAATTTAGATATTTTGTCACTTGGAATTGTTATAGGATATTCAAATAATAATAATATTATTTCTAATAATTTGGCGAACAATTCGGGTGGAATTTTTGTTGAAAAATCGGATTATAATATTGTTGAAAACAATTTTTTAATAAACAATTCAGTTGGGATTAATATTTCATCATATCACGGTTTTAATGAAGTAAGATTTAATAATATTGAGATTGTCGGAAAAGTACTTAAAAAACGCCTAAATTGAAACTTCCAGAAATATTGTCAAAACAAAATCACTATGCTGCGCTCGGTCAAGTTTATGCAGTAAAGCTAAAATATTCGAAAAATAGGCTTTTCCGACAATCTCATATTATAAATAATGAGATTGGAATTTCATCTATAGGGGTAGATGAGTCCAGTAAATTTCATCATAATAATTTCATAAACAATAATCAACAAGCAATTTCAGAGGGAATTAATTATTGGGACTTGGACTATCCATGGGGTGGCAATTATTGGAGTGACTATATTGGCGATGATCTAAATAATGGCCTCGATCAGGACCAGCCAGGTAGTGACGGCATCGGCGACACCCCATACCTGATCCCGAGTGGAAGTAGTGTGGATAGATATCCGCTCATGGCGGCGTATACTCCCCCAACAAACATAGAGATTGCAAAAATCCTCTTTCAATCCATGCAAGATGGCAATGAAGAAATTTATGTAATGGATGAAGATGGGAGTAATCAAATTCGATTAACTCAAAATACAGCTAGCAATGGTTATCCAGTATGGTCACCAGATAATCAGAAAATTGCTTTCGTTTCAAATCGGACTGGGGATTGGGAAATATTTTCGATGAATACAGACGGTAATGTGCAAACCAATCTTACTCGAAATCCAGCTAACGACGGATATCTTTCATGGTCTCCCGATAGCCAAAAAATAGTTTTTGCTTCTGATCGTGACTCTCTAATACCAGATTTGTTAGACATCTATGTAATGAATGCAGATGGAACTAATGTTGTAAGGCTTACTACTAATCCAGCCGAAGACGTTCATCCCGCATGGTCACAAGATGGTCAAAAAATTGCATTTGCATCTGACCGCGAAGCTAACCGGGAAATCTATGTCATGAATGTTGATGGCACAAATGTAATTAATCTCACAAATTATGGTGCTGCATATGATGATTATCCTGCCTGGTCTCCAGACAATACTAAAATTGCGTTTGCTTCTGATAGAGACACTCATGATTCCGAAAAATTAGATATTTATCTCATGAATGCAGATGGAAGTAATGTAATAAGACTTACAAGTAATGCTGTTGATGATAGACATCCTGCTTGGTCTTCAGATGGCAGTAAAATTGCTTTTGTATCAAATCGTGATGGCAATAGAGAGATCTATGTCATGAAAGCTGACGGATCGGAGGTTACTCGCCTCACAAACCAGCTCGGTGATGATCAACACCCATCCTTTTCCCCTCCAACTTCTGATTACGAGGGTAAGTTAATAAAACAAATAGACGATTTCAAAGTTTACCTGATAGAAAATGGCAAAAAACGTCATTTTACATCCCCTGAAGCACTTGAATGGAACGGATATAGCTTCTCTGAAGTAATTGAAGTTTCACAGGAAGTTTTGGATTCATTTGAAATCGCTGAAGATATCAGCATCACACAGGTAATAATCAATAAATATAATGATCTTGCTGGCGAGGCAACCTTCGGTACACCTGCTGGCACAGGAGAGAATATAGGAGATCCCGATAGTTTGGGTGTAGTTTGTTCCTATGTCAACTTCCAAAATGGAGCCATTGAATACTTCACAAATGGAGACCAGGCAGGGAATGCATATGCAATACTCAACCCCTTCTTCGATAAATGGGCGTCCATGGGATATACAAAGAGCATACTTGGATATCCAATTAGCGACATGTCTGATATTCAGACCTCCAGCCTTGGAACACCCTTTAAATATCAGAATTTTATGAATGGAACCGAAAGAGGAGCACTTGAGTACAATCTTTCATCAGGGGAAGTCTTTGAAATCCACGGCGCCATTTATGCAAAGTGGGAAGAAAAAGGGTTTGCTAATGGAATAATGGGACTTGTAACTGGTGATGAAAAAGAAGCAGGCAAATCTCCTTATGGAACTACGGGAAGATATAGTGAATTTGAAAATGGTCACATACATTGGGTTAGTAATATTGGTGATGACAATGCTGGAAAGATCTATAGGGGCAAAGCCTTTGCTACCTATGGCGATTTAGACTGGCTTTATACTAAAGAAGGTGGGACTAATGGCAAACTTGGGTTTCCAGTTATGGATAAATATGAGACCACTACTTATGGCCATGGAGAATGTGTATTTGAAGGGGGAAAAATAATATGGGACGATTATAGAGGTCTTCATGAAATTATATATCACGGTTATCTACCAGATTTAACTATTACAGATATCTCATTTTCAGAAGATAATCCAGTTGAAGGAGAGCCAATTATAATTTACGCAACAATTAAAAATGTTGGATATGCAGATGCTAAGGGGAAAATTAATGTTACATTTTCTCAACAATCATATTATGAAGATTTTGAAGCCGATGAAACAGGAAATAAAGCATACATTGATCAATATGTTATTGAAAATGGATTAAATGCAGAGGATAAAATTACTGCTGAGATTACTTGGAATACAGCCCCTGTCTTTTCTGCCAATCCAAAAGGGTTTATTAATGTAGAGGTCGACTCTTTCAAAGAAATAGAAGAGACAAATGAATATAATAATGTGGGGTGGGGGGAAGTGTCAATAACATCACGTTCTAATTTTAAGCCTGAAATAGATAGTTATCATTTTCATAATTTTCAACCAACTTCAACTGAATTAGAACAAATGACACTGGATTATAAAAATTATTTGGATGTTATGGCCAATCAACATGGAGCAATAGCAATAAATTTGCTATCATATGGTTCGGGAAAAGCAAAAGAATGGTTGGATTGGGGTAAGGGTAGTTTAGCAGTTTGTTATGGAATGTCATCGACTAGCAAAATTTATTACGATAACCCGGAGTTAAAACCATCGACTGCTGAAACTTTTTCAATGCTCAAAACAGACGAAGAAGTGAAATCAAATATTATTGAATATCAATCATTACAGACGCCATATTTAATCATTCAAACCATTAGAGGTTTTCCAAAAGATGTTTTTGGTATCGGTGAATTAAATATTAAAAAGGAATATAATGATATAGAAAAATCTATTCAAAGTGGACAATTTCCTATAATCAATATTAAATGGTATGAAAATAATATATTTTTAGGTTCTCATGCTGTATTAGCCTTTAATACTTATAATACTGAATCTAAAACGATAAAAAATTTACTTGTTTATGATCCTAATAATCCTGGTATGGCAAGGGTGATTCAATTCGATTTAGCGGGAAATAAAATAATTTACGAATCTTATAATTATGGAAAAGAAATTCATCAGACTGCGCAATATGAATCATATTATATACCTACTTTAAAATACACCGATAGTGTAGCTCAGATAAATAATGAGTTGCAAACTATGTATAAAAAAATAATTGAACATCTTTATAAAAACAAATATACATCTTTGATATTCGATTGTCCAATAAATGTTACAATTATTGACCAATTTGGTCGAAGTATTGACGAATATGGGACAAATGATATACCGAATGCGGAGATTAATATCATTGGAGATCTCAAAGTATTCAATATTCCAACAGATTTGAGCTATACTGTTTATATCAATGCTTATGATTCTGGTAAATTCACTTTTACTCAGATCAATCCATTAACGAGTGAATATGCCTCATTAATATCATTTGTGGAAGTTCCAATTACTGAAAATAGTATAGCAATATCCGAGGTAAGTTCAATAAATCCAGAGTATATGATAAAGATTGACTATGATGGGGATGGAACAATTGATGAAATTATAATGCCGGATATTATTGATATTGTTGGTGCCAACTTCTATAACATCACCTTCCTCCCCCCCATCACAACCATGGACCAATTCAACCTCAAAGACGGCAGCACCCTCCCCATCAAATTCACACCAAGGAACAGCACTACAGACGAGTTCATCTACGACGACACCGTCAACGTCACCATCACCAACTCCACAGGCCAACTGATTACCGACTTCACAAACGGCACAGGCACGGACAGCGTCAGGATAAACTCCACAGAGGAACAATATATCGTTAATTTCCACACCAAGGACTATGATCTGAACGTGGGGGAGTATGCGATAACAGTTACCTTTGGAGAGCCGGATAGCCTTCGAGGCTATGCCATCGCTCACTTTGCTTTGATTGATGGTACACCCCCTTCCCCTATCTCCAATCTCCACTCCACCATCGGCACCACTCACATCAACTTCACCTGGACCAACCCCTCCGACCCCGACTTCAACCACACCGAACTCTACCTCAACGGCACCTTCCTCACTAACATCACGGCGCCGCAGAACTACTACAATATCACAGGATTGCTCCCGGATACATCATACGAACTCAGCACACGCACCGTAGATATCAATGGAAACATAAACCTTACATGGGTCAACGATACTGCATCAACACTACCAGCATCCGGTACAACTCTTAATCTATACACTGGCTGGAACCTGATCTCTCTACCCTTGATGCCGGAAGACACTAGTATAACTTCATTGCTGTCTCCAATAAACGGCAATTACAACATAATCTGGGAATATAATGCAAGCAACACTTCCGATCACTGGAAGAAGTACGATCCAGGTGTACCCTTCGGAAACGATCTGACAAATATGGAACCAGGTAAAGGATACTGGATAATGATGACATCTAATAACACATTGCCTATAAGTGGAACTGTGCCGGAGTCAATTGATATTGATTTAAAGACCAGCTGGAACTTGGTTGCCTTCAATTCTCTTGATAGTCAGCCAATAGCTGAGGCTCTTTCTTCTATTAATGGAAATTACAGTATCGTTTGGGCATATGACGCAAGCGACACTGCTGATCACTGGAAGAAATATGATCCAGGTGTATCTTTCGGGAATGACCTTGTAAATGTGGAACCTGGAAGAGGGTACTGGATAATGATGACATCCGAGGGCATTTTGAAAATATAAATCTTGAGTATCTGAGAATCAAAAAGGAGGAAGCTATATCTTGAACCGCATAATGGCATTTGCCAAAACTGAAAAGGAACAGTTATCGAACAATAAATATGCACTATCGACAGTTATTTCCATTGGAGGAATTGTATGTCTTATCAAATAAACCGATGGCTATTGGTATTGGGAGTTATAATAATAGCTATAGTTAGCGTAACAGGAGTTGCACAGGCTGTAACACCTATTGAGTATGGAGAAACGATTTCAGGGTCGATCGACTATTCTACTGAGATTGACACATACACCTTTTCTGCTAATTCCAACGATACGGTTACTATCAGGATCGACGGGCCTCCATATCACAATGATCTAAATCCTGAGATCAGGCTATATGCACCAAACGGAACCTTGCTAACGAGCCAG
>Ga0255431_1059_pt1 | contig 20269 bp, 21 predicted proteins | sample ANMaggSeSYBR02J5_FD_182633 | JGI IMG/M metagenome (GOLD analysis project Ga0255431, IMG submission 182633) | Sediment cell enrichment communities from methane seep in Santa Monica Basin, California, United Staets - ANME aggregate JGI... | ecosystem: Environmental > Aquatic > Marine > Cold seeps >... | reverse complement strand
GATTATATGTAATAATTGAGTTATGAAGATAATAATTCCAATGATTTATCCGAATTATTAATTCAATGGATGATTTTTCATGACTCAAAGAATAAAACTTCAAAATGATTTTAACGCTGATGTACTATTCAGTCAAGTTCGTTCAGGGTTTGAAAAATACCAGACCATCGATCAAAAAACATCACGATTTCCCTACCCGATGCACTTATGTCGGGTTTTGCCATGTTTTCGCTTAAAGATCCTTCTTTGCTCGCTTTTGAAGAGAGAATATCTGAAGATACGAATTTAAAGTCGATATACAAGATAAATAAGTATCCACTTCAAATTTGATGGTAAAAACCAAAAAATGACGAAAATGTTATTGGACAATGAACGCTACTGATGCTGTAATCTTTAATTTGTTCAAGTTGAATTTTTCCAATTTACCATTAGATTTGAAGTGGATACATAAATAACGTACCTTGCGACACTCAGATGCGCACGATCTTAGATAAGGTTGACCCTGCTGATATAGAGCCTTCATTCACTGATATTTTCCGCAATCTCCAGCGTGGGAAGGTTTTGGAACCAATGGTCTTTATGAACGGCTGTTATCTGATTTCTATCGATGGTACAGGTTATTTTTCTTCGAATAAGATTCATTGTGACTCTTGTTGTACAAAAATAAACTCAAAAACAGGTGAAATCACCTATCAACATCAAATATTGGGTGTATCAGTCGTTCACCCTGATATCAAGGAAGTAATACCGTTAGCACCAGAGCCCATCATCAAACAGGATGGATAATCGAAAAATGACAGCGAACGCAATGCCAGCAAACGTTTTTTGGAGAAAATAAGGAAAACGCATCCGCATTTACGCCTCATTGTAACAGAGGACGGATTAAGCTCAAATGCCCCGCATATTCATAAATTGAAAAAACATCAAATGCATTATATTTTAGGGGCAAAGAAAGGCGATCATGCTTTTTTATTCGATTATGTCGAATCTGCTGCTAAAGACGGTTTAACGACAGAATTTCAATGTGAAAATGATGATGTTGTCAATAAATTCCGTTTTATCAACCAAGTCCCCTTAAACGCGTCTAATCAAGATATACTGGTGAATTTTGTAGAATACTGGGAAACTACACCTAAAAAAACGCTGCATTTCAGTTGGATCACGGATATGCACGTGACAAAAGGAAATGTTTCAAAGATCATGCGCGGTGGTAGAGCACGTTGGAAAATCGAAAATGAAACTTTCAATACGCTTAAAAACCAGGGATATCACTTTGAACACAATTTTGGACATGGAAACAAGAACCTATCAGTTGTTTTTGCCATGTTGATGATGCTTGCGTTTCTGGTGGATCAAACGCAGCAACTCGCTTGCCAGCTATTTCAGGCAGTTTGGGGGAAGTTGAGGAGTAAAAGAAACCTATGGGAGCAAATGAGGGCTTTATTCTACGCATATAAGTTTGATTCGATGGAAGATATTTTTAAAGCACTGTTTTATGGATTCAAAAGGAAACACTTGGATATTCTTGAATATCCACCTCCATCATGATAAATAATTTGGCAATGTGCATCTGAAAAAACGTGATCTAAGGATGAATTTGATCCAGATCCCCTTCTACTGGTAGGTATAGCCTTTTCAATGATTTCCCCATTACAATTTAAATATATTAATTCAGTGATTCGTATTTTAAACATTTTATGCTTTCTCTATCTTGACTTTCAAAGAAAAGCAAATTGACCTATCATTTTCGTTAAAAACCGTTAGCCATTGGACATGTTGCCACTCAGACTAATGTATGGCCTAACTTTTTATATTAGCTTATTGCTGTGATACATAACGATAAAAGGAGATAATTACTTATAATTGTATGACCTACTACAACTATATGGTTTCATTGAAAAAGAAGAAGATCAAGGGTCATACCTATTGGTATGCCGTTGAAATGGCAAGAGTTGATGGCAAGCCCAAACAAATATGGCAAAAGTACCTTGGAACTGCAGAAACGATTGTAGAACTCAAAAAAAAGGCAGCAGAACTGCCGCACATGAAACTAAAATCCTTCCAATACGGAAAAACAGCTGCCCTACTCTCCATATCCGACGAACTGAACTTCATAGAAATCGTAAACAAACACACCAACAAAAAACAAATCGAAGGCCTGACAGTAGGTGAATACCTCCTCCTGAACATCATCGGACGATGCGATGGAGCACTATCCGAAAAAGTCATACAAAAATGGTTCGACAAATCCTCAATGAGTATACTGTGGAAATTCCCACACAAACTCACCTGCCAAAACTTGCTCAACCACTACAAATACATAGGCCCTGAAACCAGCAAAAAAAATCGAGGACGACCTATGCAAAATACTAATTGAGAAAGGCATAACACCCCGAATACTTTTCCTTGATGAAACCAACTGGTTCAACTACATCAAAAAAGGAGAAGAACTGCCACAAAACAGAAATAACAAACAGTACCGAAATCACATGAAACAGATATGTATGGGGTTAGCCGTATCTGAGGATAATGTCCCCTTCATACACGAAGTATACGAAGGGAACAAACATGATTCAAAGATATTCCCTGAATTGCTGGATGCAATTACACAAAGGTTGACCAATCTGAAAATAACCACTAAAGACATGATATTGGTTTTTGATAAAGGCAATAATTTCCAGTTAAATGTTAAAGATGTGATGTCCGAAATGCATATTGTGGCTTCTGCAAAACACAATCAGGCGGAAGAACTGTTAAATGTCCCGCTTGAGAAATACAAATATTTATACACAAACTCCAAAGACAACAAAATATACGGCTATAGAAAGAAAAATGAATTTTTTGAAACGGAATTTACTACTGTTGTTCTCTACAGTGAAGCCTTATACAAAAAACAGAAAAAGGGGTATGAGGCAAGCAAAGCTAAGATATGTGAAAAGCTTGAAGACCTGAAGAGGAGGCTGGGGAGCAACAGGGGTAAAGAGAGGGATAAAAGCAGCGTGGAGAGGGAATTCAATGAGATCATTTACAAGGATTTCAGATCAGTATTTGGCCATAAGGTTGGTGAGATACCTGAATGTAAGAATAAACCGAGTTTAGAGATATGGATTGAGAATGATGTGGAAAAGCTACGTTACGCAGGTTTTGGAAAGACTATTGTCTTTACTGATATGCATACCTGGCATTCTGAAAAGATAGCAAAAACATACAACCAGAAGTATCTTGTAGAGGATGATTTCAAGTTGCTGAATGATGTACTTCTTGTTCCGGTTGGTCCAATTGATCATCATAAAGATTTCAATATCAGGGCACACATTTTCTTGTGTATTATTGGGGCAATTTTCTACAGATATTTGGCATGGAAGTGCAAATATCTTGGTTTGAGCCTTAGACGGCTTGTGGAGGAGTTGGAGGGGATACGTGTTGCTCTTGTGCAGGGGAAGGCAGGGAGCAAAGTTGATTTGGTTGTTGAGGAGATGGATGTAAAACAAGCCAGGTTGTTCTCTCTGCTGGATTTGGGGAAATTTATGGGGAAGTAGTTAATCGATAGCAAGATGGCAAGAGCGTTTATGTTTTAATAGGCCATACATTAATTGGGTTGATTGATTGTGTTTTTCACTACATCTTCGAAAGTCAAGATGTATTGTCGATAACTGGTGGATGTTACCTGTTTACTGGGATGCAGTAAGTGCAAACAAGAATGATAATACTATATTTATAAGCACAGCTGAAGATTATCTGTCATCAACTCCAATAAAACCAATTTTTTTGATAGGTGACGCAGGACCTGATAGCCACGATTCTAACAAAGTTGTGATTGATTATGGAGTAATTCCTATAATCGCAGCAAGGGCAAGTAGTGTTGGAAATATTCTAAAAACTGATTCGGGAAACCATTTTAGGGGAGAATATATTCCAAGGAAATATCACCGACTGCTGGGGAAACTTTACAATCTGAGAACCATTGTTGAGCGAAAGAACTCAAATGAAGTGGTTGGATATCATCGTTCTAAAATAACAAATAGGGGGATTGAATTGGCCAGAATTTTTGTTTCGGTTCCAAACATTACTGCTTTACTTACGGCATTGACTGCATTTAAAGTGGGAAGACATGACTTGATCAGGGCACCAAGTGCTTTCAGAAGGTTGTTAATCTAAGGGCTTAGAGGCAAATTTTAAGGACAAAAAGAGTTCAGAGGGGTTATTTGGGATTTTAAAGACGTTATGTGGATTTTGCCGGAGGCTCACTTAGTTCGCATTTTCTAAGCCTGCCGGAAAGAGTATACTTTCCTACGTGTAATTAAAAATAAAAAAATCAAGAGATGGCATATTAGCCGATAGATTAATCAACCTTATATACATAATGAAAGCTCCTATAATAATCCGGATTCCAATAATAATCCGGATTTGTAAAAATTACTAATATCATCTCATGAATATGGAGGATAATAATGACAACAGTGTATGATATTCCTGCAGATATACTAATTAAGAATGTAGCACAGAAATTAAAAGATGAAAATTTTGTACAAACCCTTGATTGGGGGTCCCAGGTTAAGACGGGTGTCCATAAGGAACTGTCTCCAGTGGACCAGGACTGGTGGTACACCAGATGTGCATCCATTGTACGTCGGATTTATATTGATGGCCCTACCGGTGTTTCAAGGCTAAGGAGCTTTTACGGTGGAAAGTTGCGCAGGGGCTCAGCATCCCCGCATCACGTAAGAGGCAGCGGTTCTGTAGTAAGGGCAGCACTTCAGCAGCTTGAAAGTGCGGGTCTTGTCAAATCCGTAAAGAAAGGCCGGATAGTTACTCCAAAGGGTCAGTCCTTACTTGATAATATTGCACATGAAGCAAAGTCAGGATTGCTGGAGCAATACCCTGGTATTGATAAATATTAAAACCCCGGATAGATTTATTTATAGGAGGTTGTGTAATGGCTGAAGATGAACTGGAAGCTATCAGACGTCGGAAAATGGAAATGTTAAGGCAGCAGCAACAGGCGCAAGTACCAGATGCACAGGCTGCTGCCCAGCAAGAACAGGCCATGGCCGAGATGGAAGCAAGGAAACAAGCTATCTTACGCTCAATACTGACACCTGAAGCCAGGGAAAGATTGAATACATTAAGGATGACCAAGCCTGAACTTGTGCAAAATGTGGAGTCACAGCTTGTGGCACTTGGACAATCGGGCAGGCTACAGGGTAAGATCGATGATGCTAAACTGAAAAATCTCTTATTGCAATTACAACCCAAAAAACGTGAGATGAGCATAACCCGGAAATGAAGGCCTGTGTATTGTTCAGTAGTGGCAAGGACAGTTCCCTTGCAGCGATCCTGCTGGAACCATTTTTCGATGTGGAACTGGTAACTATCAATTTCGGTATAGTGCCCACGTATGAATTCGCACGTCAATCTGCATCCAGACTTGGATTCCCCCACAATGTGATAATGCTGCGTCCTTCCATTATAGAAGAAGCTGTGGCAATGCTGATGGAAGATGGGTTCCCAGGGCGTGCAATCAACTATATTCACCAGAGCGCACTGGAATCTGTATGTTCAACACCGGACACTACCATCGTGGCCGACGGCACGCGCAGGGATGACAGGGTGCCTATGCTTTCCCCTGCACAGGTAAGAAGCCTGGAAGACAGACACAATGTTAAGTATATCCGTCCGCTTTCAGGCTACGGTCGATCTGCAGTGGATGTTTTGGTGGACGCCCATCTACAGTTTGTACAGGGAGAAAGCGACAGGGTAGAAAAGGCCGATTATGAAGTAGAACTCAGGTATTTCATACGAAAACAATATAACGATGGTGATAGTATGGTGGAGCGTTTATTTCCCAGACATATACAATCACGCGTAACAGACAGGAAACATTCATAATATCTTGATAATCAATGAAGGTGTAGCTAATATGAGTAAAAAATCAAAAGGTAAGAAGATAAGGTTGGCTAAAGCCCATAACCAAAATCATAGGGTTCCCTCGTGGGCCATAATCAAGACTAACAGGGCAGTAGTGACCCATCCTAAACGCCGGCACTGGAGACGCAACAGTCTGAATATCGGATAAAGGGTGAAAAATATGGTAGATATAGGTGAAGAGCAGGTTTATACGATCCCCCTGAGAGCAGTAAAGTATGTGCCCCGCTGGCAGCGTAGCAAGAAAGCAGTGAGTGAGGTTTTCAGGTACCTTGAGCGGCATATGAAAACTGACAGGAAATTGATCTGGATGAATCCTGAGATCAGTGAAAAAATATGGGATCGCGGAGCAGAAAAACCACCATCGAGGATCAGGGTCAAGGCCATGAAGTTGGATAATGGGAAAGTGGAAACCGAACTGGCAGCCGAGTGACATTGGCAAAGTCTTTTTTTTGATTTAACCACATTTTACGTATAAATGACTAACCAGACTAATTTTATGGGTAATTCTGTCCTTGGTGTATATGCCAGATGCACCGGGGATTTTGTCTTATTACCCAGGGAAGCAGACAGGCAGTTTATACAGGTAATAGGTGATTCCCTGGATGTGGATGTGGTTCCCACATCTGTGGATGGGAGTAGCATTATAGGCAGCCTGTGCTGTGGAAATAGTAACGGGTACCTGGTATCTGAAAGAATAAATGATGCTGAACTTCTGGAGATCGGGAAATATGTACGTATTAAACGGCTGGATGGTATTCTCACGGCAGCAGGTAATAATATACTTGTAAATGATACTGCAGCCCTTGTAAATCCTAATATGCCAGACCGGGCCGTGGAAGAGATAAGTGAATTCCTTGACGTGGAAGTGTACAGGGGCACTATCGGCGGTCTCAAAACTGTGGGGATGGCAGCTACAGTTACCAATAAAGGAGTGCTGATACATCCCAGGGCCAGCAAATTCGAATTGGACAGGCTGGCTGAGATATTTTCTCTTCATGTGGATATCGGTACAGTGAATATGGGTTCACCACTGGTCGGGTCGGGACTGCTGGCTAATTCAAAAGGATATGTCGTAGGCAGGGAAACCACAGGGCATGAGATGGGGCGCATTGAGGATGCGCTGGGATATCTTTGATATTATTTTTTCATTCCTATTATTATTTTGACGATCTGCTTGATATCAGTGATGATGATATCGGCCTCTGAAGAAAGCTTTTTCATGCACGTACCTGTCTGCTGGATAGATAGAACACCCAGGTCTGAAGCTCTCAGCGCCAGTATGTCGTTGATTCCGTCTCCCACCATGACCACTTTATCGTATTGCTTTTTAAGAGATTTGATCACCCATTCCTTCTTCTGCGGTGTGGCCACATCATAGACACGCTCAATAGGTATTTCGACCAATCTGGCCAGGTTCTCCAGATTACGCATGCTGTCACCTGATGCAATATATGTATCAATCTCCATATTCTGTAAGGTATTAAGTACAGCCGGAGTATTAGTAAATGGCCTGCCACCTGTGCTTATAGTATACACTATGCCCCGGGATTCAATATCAATGACAAATCCTATGCCCAGGTAAAAAATATCAGGGCATTTTAACCTGGTGACATTTACGACGTCATGAATGTCCTGCATGCTGGTTCGGGTATCGTTCTTGATACATAGTGTTGCATCATCGATAGTGATTGGACTGCTTGAACAGCTAAGGCCGATCCTGATTTTATTGTCATTAAGGAATTCGTAGATTCGTTTTTTGGATTGGCAGCTCATAATCGTATCAGGGTCAGTATGCATGATTACTAATCCACATTTTAGTTTTTTGCTTACCAGATCAGTTGTGGTGATGTCATCGATGTATTTACCTGTAAGTGTATCTTTTGCCACCCTGTACATGTGCAGTAATGTACCTGCACTGTCAAATACAACAGCAATACTTTCGTCCATTGCAGTGAAGACCATTTAGTCCTATAACTAATTTTCTACAACTGGAAAAGAGGGGGTGAATGCCTGCAAGAAAATTTGTATTGAGGGATAGTTAATGGACATAACATGAAATCTGGTAGGTATTTTGGTAACTATCTTGGGGTGATGCAGGCATCCATATATCATCATTATTATTCATGGCATATATAATGTGTGGTCTATTAAGGAAATTGAAGTGAAAATAAAGAGAAAACGGGCGCAGAGGGATTTGAACCCCCGATCTTCAGCTTAGGAGGCTGCTGCCATATCCAGGCTTGGCCACGCGCCCGCGATGATTGTGGACTTACTCTAAACTGGTTATTATGTATTAAATATTACCCATGGAACAAGAAAATCCTCCCTTCGGTCGGATTTATTTGAATACAAAAAGTTATACTTAGTATACAATGAAAAAACCTTGCCGGGTAACTTGGGTAACTTGGGTGGATTATGTGCGATATGTTTATTATTGTTAAAGATATTTAAACATGAAAATCATCATTGTATTCATTAAGGAGTAATCAAATGCAGTATCAAGGTAAATCAAGACGTAAATTCACAGGTGGACGGCGCATCGCCTCAAAGGGTAAAAGAAAATTAGAATTAGGTAGGGAAGCCGCTGAACCCCACCTGGATGAAACCAGACGAAAAAATGTGGATACCCTGGGCGGCAACAGGAAGGTTCGACTGCTCAGGTGTAACATGGCTAATGTAACTGATCCATCGAATAATACAACCAGACAAGTAGCCATCGAGACTGTGGTTGATAATGAAAGCAACAAGCACTACATAAGAAGGAATATCTCATCACGGGGTATGCCCATCCTCTTTGCCACCCTGAGGTGCATGTCCAGGCAGTGGGTACAGCGAAGTGCGGCTGAGACACCAATACTGATAAGCTCAATGGTCCGATGGTCGAGCCGCTTGAACTCCCTCATTATGGAATTGTCATATAGCACCTTAGGTATCAGCAGATCAGGTTTATCTTCCATGAACTGAAGTATATAAGGTACCTCACCGTAAATAGATTCAACTTCTTTCAGTACGGCTTTAGCAGCATCGTCCGGTTCTTTTTTTAATATCTCACCAATATCCTCAAATGCCAGAGTGGTCACCCCTGATGTACAATAAAAAGTGCTGTGATGCCAAAAGACATATATTTTTGGGTTTTGTTTCGATTAATTTTGTTTCGATAAAGATACTCAAGAAAAATAACAGACAAAAAGAATCGTTCCGACCGATATCATGCCGGCCGGTAAAAAATTTATTCCTTTATCAGTACTGCATTCACCACACCATCCTGGCCCGGACGGCTGGTTATCCTGACATTTCCCATCCCGGTCTTGACAATGCCGCCCCTGGACAAGATATTCCTTCTTATGTAGTGCTTGTTGCTTTTGGTAGTTTTGACAAAGCCTCTTCGTGATTAAGGATGGCGAAGGGTGAGCCGATTTTTGGGTCCCAGAGCGGGGTTCCTGTCACCCTGAATGAATAATTTCTTGCTATCTCCTCTACAATTGACTGGAACTCTTCTACCGGATGAGCCTTAATACCCGGTATTATCGGGGCATTGCCCAGGATAAGTCCCTGGTCATAGGTATTTGCGAACCTCATGAGCATCAGGCCTTTTGCTCCCATGGCTTCCAGGTCGTCACAGGTCTTTTTGAGTACATTCCCGTCATTAACACCGGGTATTAGCACAGCTGCGGCATAAACCTCTGAATTGTGGCAGAATTGTTCGAAATTGGTAAGAGCAGCTTCAGGGGTTTTGTCGTGCATGTATTCCCTGCGCAATGCCGGGTCAGTGGCAAATACGGTGAAGGATACTTCCGTTACACCGTTGTCCAGATAGTACTCTGCTTCATCACCTCTTGTGAATCCCTTTCCACTGGTATATCCAAGGTGTATGGGTGCCTCAAGCTGTGTCAGTATCTGTGTCAGTGCCTCAAGGTCAGGATAACAGCTTACATCCCCGCCACCGCTGATTGTGATGCGTTCAATTTCTTCCCGGTTGAACCCGAGTGTCTGGTTAACAGACTGGACAACTGTCTGGAGTGGTTTGAAACCCGGATAGGATTCCTTTATACTTTCAGTGCAATATTGACATCCTTTCTGGTAAGGAGGGCAATGCTGACATCCGAATGCAGGGACCTCTTTGACACCCTTGAAATAACAGTATTTACAAAAACCCATACAATCGTATCCGGGGCGACCCCCGACATCAGCAAGTAGTTCCATTATAATCCTCTTATTTTTTTGGTAATCCTGACCATATAACCATATATTACTTGAAGCCTTCTTTAGCGAAAGTATTCTAATTAATATAGTTTTCTATATACGCTGTGTAAGTACATTTTTGGTCATGTATTTGGTTGAATTTTGTTCCATACTTATAAATTTTTAATAACTATAATGATTAATCCGTAACCTTCACCGTAACCTTTAAATATTCTCATAGAATACAGAAGTAGTACAGTAAACTGTAGTGGTTGGTTGATACGATGTTGGAGTATAATATAACAAACAACAGGATTTTTGGATTTTTTTAAACTCTTCATTTATACCTTTTTGAGTTTAAATTTAACAAGCTTCTGTTTGTTTTTCCCATTGTATCGGACAACAACGGTTTTCTGAAAAAGTATAGGAGGAAAAATAAAAGTGGCTGACAAAGTAGACCTATATAGCGACAGAGGAGCTAAACTCAAAGCAGGAGTAGATCTTGGAGCAATTAGTCCCCTCAGGAATAAAGCTATTAAGAAAATTATCCACGACACGAAGCGTACAGCAGCCGTGGATCTGGCCGGAATCGAGAAGGCATTGGCAGCAGGAAAGTTTGGCGGTAAAGGCCGACACGTTCCAGCAAAAGCAATGAATTTCGATGTGGTCAAGAACGCAGATGGGATCGTAGCTAAAGTAGCTGATCTTATTAGAGTAGACGCCGGTGATGACACAAATGTGAAATCACTTAATGGCGGCAAACAGATGCTGGTACAGGTACCATCCGCCCGTATCGAGGCAGGCGCAGAATATGTGTCTTCCCTGACATGTGCATCAATGGGAACCGTACAGGCAATGATTGATACCTTCGACCTGAACATGTTCAATGTTCCGGAAGTCAAGGCAGCGGTCATGGGCCAGTATCCCCAGACAATGGATCTGGCTGGCGGTAACGTCAAGTCCATCCTTGAGATCCCCCAGAAAGATGAGGGTCTCGGCCATTCACTGAGGAACATTATGGCAAACCACCTGGCAGCTGTGACAAAGAAGAACGCAATGAACACAGCAGCCCTGTCTGGAATATATGAGCAGGCCGGTGTGTTCGAGATGGGCAATGCTCTCGGAATGTTCGAGAGGAACCAGCTTCTCGGTCTGGCATACCAGAACCTGAATGCAAACAACATTGTCTATGGTACAACCAAGGCAAACGGCGCAACAGGAACCATCGGTACAGTTGTGCACTCAATCGTTGAGCGCGGAATTGAAGATGGTGTAATTGCAGCAGATAAGAAGATGGCCTCAGGATACCAGATGTATAAAGCAAACGATGTATCCATGTGGAACGCTTATTGCGCAGCCGGAACCCTTGCAGCAAACCTGGTCAACTGCGGTGCAGGAAGATCACCACAGCACACTTCCTCAACATTGTTGTACTTCAACGACCTTATTGAGAAAGAGACAGGCCTGCCAGGATGCGACTGGGGTAAAGTCCAGGGTACTGCAGTAGGATTCTCCTTCTTCAGTCACTCTATCTATGGCGGCGGCGGTCCTGGTGTGTTCAACGGTAACCACGTAGTTACCAGACACTCCCGAGGTTTCGCAATCCCATGCGTAGCAGCATCAGTATCACTTGACGCTGGTGTCCAGATGTTCACACCTGAGATGACATCCGGACTTGTCGGTGAAACATTCGGATCGGTTGACGAATTCAGAGAGCCAATCAAGGCAGTCGCAGGAGCGGTGTAAGAACATTAGAGGATTAAATTTATGGTCAGAAACGCTTCAGTTATTAAAAAACCAATTCAGGTTGAAATTTTTCCACAAAAGGTATTGATGCCCGGCACAGCTGAAAAGCTGCTGAACGGTATTGATAAGGTACCCGGAGTAGTTCGTATGTTGATCCAGGGTCCGAGCCTGCCAAGGCAGGTATCATGCGGACCCGGAACAGGCGCTCCGGTAGATCACCCGGACCGGCGAATAATCAATGTTTCAGGTCATGCATTTGAACTGAACGTCAGAGTGGGCCGGATCCAGGTAGAAATTGAGGATAGGTCCGTCAAGGAGAAAATACGCGACGTTGCAGATGAGAACTTACCTTTCCCGTTTGAATTCAGGGAAGGATTCTTCATTCGCAGGAAAGCTACCTTGGTAGACTATGCCAAATACGGTTTCAAAAGCAAAGAAGACGAGTCCATCAATCTTGATGATGTGCGGCTTCTCGGATTGGTCGATCCCAAGGCAAATCCAAATGAACGTATTTGTATACTGGAATCAAAAGATGAGTGATTATGTTCGGAAGAGAAACACAGTGTGTCGATTGCAGGGAAAGCATGGGTCTGGGTAGAGGTGGTGGTCTCGCACAACGAGGCACATTATCCGAAACAGGCAGGCCTGATGTTATTGCAGTCGCTATGACTCCCGGACGGCGTCATATTACAAAACCGGTATGTGAGATCACATACGGGCTCAGGAGAGAAGGTATCCAGGTAAGTGTGCTTGTGTTAAATTCAGGTGCTGGTGTTCCGGAGGATCTCTCTGGACATAGCGTCATGGGGTACGGACCCAAATTCGGTATGTCCTCGAAGGAATTTGCACAGATAGATAGGCATAAACTCCTGTTACTGCATCTGGGCAATATTGATTCCCATGTAATTAGTAAGGCACAATTTGTCCTCAAGCAAGTGGACATTCCAACCGTAATTGCCTGCCAGAATCCAATCGATTTTGAGCAGTTCGCTGAAGCAGGAATTAAAACCAGGCTTGTTAAACCAAGGACTGAGAATATTCAGACCAAAGGAACAGTCATGGAAATCGTAAGCGGAATCACAAGAGGTGAAACCTGTTCAAGGGAGAACCTCAATGAAATTGTGAAATACGTAAAGACCATTAATCCACTAAATAATTAAGGAGATGAAATATTATGGCATATAAACCACAATATTACGCTGGCAACACATCCGTTGCTCAGAACAGAAGAAACCACATGTCAAACAACGTTCAAAAAGTCAGGGAGATCTCTGATGAAGATTTGACCGCTTGTCTTGGCCACAGAGCACCAGGTAGTGACTACCCAAGTACACATCCACCTCTTGCAGAGATGGGTGAGCCTGATTGCCCGATCAGACAGATCGTAACACCAACACCAGGTACAGCAGCTGGCGACCGAGTAAGGTACGTCCAGTGGGCAGACTCCATGTATAATGCACCAGCAGTGCCATACTGGAGATCATACCACGCTGCGATCAACCACAGAGGTGTGGATCCAGGTACACTGTCCGGAAGGCAGGTTGTCGAAGCCCGTGAGAGAGATATGGAAGCAGTTGCCAAGGAACAGATGGAAACTGATATGACATGTCCGGGTCTTGCCGGCCTTAGGGGTGCAACCGTGCACGGTCACTCCTGCAGACTGCAGGAAGATGGTGTCATGTTTGACATGATCGACAGGCGCAGACTTGAGGGTGATATTATCGTCCAGGATAAGGATCAGGTAGGTGTTCCTCTTGACAGGAAGGTCAATCTGGGTAAGCCCATGACCACTGATGAGGCGAATAAGAAAACTACCTTCTACAGAGTTGGTAACGTAGCCTACAGAGACGACCCTGAAGCCGTTGAATGGTGCCAGAAAGTCTGGGAACTGAGAACCATATATGGGTATCAGCCCAAATAATAGAGGTGATATAAATGGTAGCAGAAAATTTTAATAATGAAGTTACTGCCAAAAAGCACTTCATAACTGCAATGGAAGTAAAATACGGTAAGGAATGGGGCAGCAACCAGCAGGCTGATGACATCCAGCAGACCACAGCAAAGTACCTGAGACTAGGTACCGAGCAGAACCCCAGGAAGATGGAGATGGCAAAGATCGGTGCAGAGATCACAAAGAAACGTGGTCTGCAGGCATATGATCCCCTGCTTCACCTGGCTGGTATCCCGCTGGGTCAGAGACAGTTGACCCCGTATACCCTTGGTGGAACAGATATCGTATGCGATGGTGACGACCTCCACTATGTCAACAATGCTGCAATGCAGCAGGAATGGGATGACATCAGAAGGACCTGCGTAGTAGGTCTGGATCTTGCCCATGAGACTCTGGAAAAGAGGCTGGGCAAGGAAGTCACACCTGAGAGTATCAACTACTATCTGGAAGTACTGAACCACGCAATGCCTGGTGCAGCTATCGTCCAGGAACACATGGTCGAGACCCACCCCGCAATGGTGGATGACTGCTATGTAAAAGTCTTCACAGGCGACGATGCCCTGAAAGACGAACTGGATCCCCAGTTCGTGATCGACATCGACAAGATGTTCAGAAAAGACCATGCAGCCCAGATCAAAGCTTCAATGGGTAAGGCATCATTCCAGGCAGTGCATATCCCAACAGTTGTCTCAAGGACTGCTGATGGTGGCCAGACATCCCGGTGGATGGCAATGCAGGTCGGTATGTCATTCATCAGTGCATACCACATGTGCGCTGGTGAGGCAGCAGTCGCTGATCTGGCATTCACAGCAAAGCACGCTGGCTTGATTGAGATGTCAGAGATGCTTCCCGCAAGGCGGGCAAGAGGACCTAACGAGCCCGGTGGTCTTTCCTTCGGTCACATGTGCGATATCGTACAGACCTCAAGGAAGTTCAGGGACGATCCATGTAAGATCGCTCTTGAGACCTGTGCAGCAGCAATGATGCTGTACGACCAGATATGGCTCGGTGGTTACATGAGCGGTGGTGTCGGTTTCACTATGTATGCAACAGCAGCATACACCAACAACACTGTTGATGACAACCTGTATGCAGACACCGAGTACGGCTGGGATACATATGGTACAAGCATAGGCAATTGCAAAGCACCAACTATTGATATCATAAGGGATATCGGTACCTGGGGCGCATTGTACGGCCTTGAACTGTATGAAAACTATCCGACAGCCCTGGAAGACCACTTCGGTGGTTCCCAGAGAGCAACTGTGATCTCAACTGCAACCGGAGCAGCCTGCGCAATCACCACAGGTAACTCCAATGCCGGTCTGTCCGCCTGGTATCTGTCCATGTACCTCCACAAAGAGGCACACGGTAGACTGGGCTTCTTCGGATACGATCTGCAGGATCAGTGCGGTGCAACCAATGTGTTCTCCTATCAGTCCGATGAGGGTCTGTTAGCTGAGATGAGAGGAGCAAACTACCCCAACTACGCCATGAATGTAGGTCACCAGGGCGGTTATACAACCGTTTGTACAGGTGGTTATACAGGCAGGGGAGACGGCTTCGCAATCAACCCACTGGTTAAGACATGCTTCGCCGATGACCTCATGAACTTCGACTTTGTCGAGGTCAGGGAGTGCTTCGGTAAGGGTGCACTCAGAGAGTACGACAGGTGCGCTGGCGAGCGAGCATTCGTCATTCCAGCAAAATAAATACAAACAATTCAATGTAGGTGTGATTCCACACCTACAACCTTTATTTTTTTATAATCTTTACAGTGAGTGGATAACTTCTTTGTTCAATTCGACAGCTATTTTTTGTTATCTATGATTTTGCAGCATGTGTCATCGGTTAAGAGTAATATTGTGATAGAACACGGATTGCACGGATGCGCGCGGATACGAAAATAAATCCGTGAAAATCCGTCAGATCCGTGTCATCTGTGTTCTATTTAAACTAAATTAGTTAATCATGAAAAATCATTGGTTATTTGGAAAACGATACATATCGAGCCAGTCAAACTCTTTAACCGATGACTAATGGATTCTGCAGCAGGGATAGAAGATAATACATATTTGTCTTTAAGTCTGATCCTATGTAGGTGAAGTTACCACATTCAAATCAAAAATCTTATCCACAACCTCTTCAACATTCCCGGTCGCCTCAGGCATTTGCAGCATCTTTACAAAGTTGTCGTGAAGCGTATAGAATGGCCCTGCACCAATATCATGTACGATCAAGACATTGACATCCCGACTTACCAGGAACTCCGCAGCTTTCACACCCTTTTTCCTTTCCAGGTCTGCGGCCGGATTCTCAATAACATCCCAGTTTTTTATATTATTATCTTCAAGATCGATAATGATGAAAAATGGAGCCTTACCAAGATGCGGGGATAGCTTTGAATGCAAACCATCTTGCGCTGCTACAGGAACTGCAACCCTTACTACTGCCATCTTCCCGGGCCTGGCATTGACCACTATATGTTCCAGGTTCTTTACTTCTTTTTTTACAGCTCTTTTAATCTCTTCTGAAAGCATTTCCACTTTTTTCAGATCGACGTCGCCTTCTGTTTCAACCACAACTTCCCCGAACACAACCAGGCCGGATTTTCTGAGCCTGATATCCTCCACCATATTCACACCCGGGATATCTCCAACAGCCTGACGGATCCTTGCGATCGATCCCTTATCAAGCCATGCGTCCATCAGTACTAATGCCGAGTCCCTGGCAATCCCAATTCCGAGCCTGAATATCATCAGGGAGATTACCAGCACTCCGATACCATCGAGCCAGGGCATACCTAACATTGAGCCGGCAATTGCAATAACAACGACAAAGGAACTGAAAACATCGGTATATGAGTGCATTGCATCTGCAATCAGGGCCTGGGAATCGATCCTTCTGCCAATTTTTACTTTATACAGGTAGATAGCATAAATTGCAAAAACCGAAAAAACGGCTGTGCCAAGCGCAATTCCCTGCATCCCTATCTCGGCGGGATCTTTAATGCTTACAAGTGCCTCGCGTACAAGTTCGACTCCGGAGACGAGGATTACTACTGAGACGAAAAGTGCAACCAGGTTTTCTGCCTTATAATAGCCATATGGAAACTTCTCCCCGCTGCTTTTCAGGCTAAGCTTGAATCCAACCCACACGGCAAGTGATGTGAAAATATCCAATGATGTATGAACCGCATCAGCAATCAAAGCAGCGCTTCCCGAATGAAAGCCAACTATGCCTTTTAAGGCTGCAAGAAAGACTAACGCGATGGTTGAATTTTTTGAAGCATTTACCCCACTATTCAAGTTATATTCTATGGTCATACTTTTACCAGCCTATATTCTATTCATCGATGGTATTTATTTAGGTGCCCAATTTTAATTAGTGCTCATTCTCCTTAAATATTGATTATTTTCATCACCTCACACTGTTTAGTTCATTTAGTGAAAAAATTGACTTGTATATGGGGTAAAATATAGGTTGTGTCCTACAAATCGTGACCTCTATATTAATTGAATTTGTTGATTTATGAAATAGTATTCATCAAGGAAGAGGGAACACGGATGTCACGGATTCGGCGGATACGCACGGATTTGGGATTTTTGATACAAATTATTCTTTCCTATCATTCGTAAATATTACTCTTTTGAATTCCGGGGTTCTACCAAAATTTAATAATAGCCCGACTTCTTTATCAGTAGGATAGACTTTGAAAAACGGACTGATGATTTTGTCTGTTAAAATTCGGCGTGAAGCATTTTGTTTTCTCCTTTCAGATTAAACACGAAAAACGAATTAATCGTATCCGTGTGCATCCGCGTGATCAGTGAAATCCGTGTTCTAAATCATTTGTTCCCATTTATACTTTAAGAGAGAGCGGATTGAAAGTGATATAATTTTTTAAAAAATAAATCGCAGAGTCCAGGTGGTAAACCCATGATTTTCAAGAATCAGAAATATAAAGACACCAAGTCATGAAAAATAGGACACTACCATAATATATGACTCGAACTTGAGTTTTATGGCACGGAAAAAATAAAAATGCACAATTTTTTAGAAAGTGTGAAAAACGACAAAAAAAAAGAGATATGGCGCATGACATGCGCCAATTCCGGATTATAGATCTATCAGGTGTTTAGGCCCTTCTGGCTCAACTCCCGCTGCCTTGTCCTCTTCTTCCTGGGATTTGATCTTCGTAGACAGACCCATAAGTTCAGCCACAAGCACGATCATGTCTTCCACCTGCATCTTATTCTCGGGATTATCCCTCAGATCGAAATTGGTAGAACCTGCTTGGTCATATACATTATCCCTTCCATCACCAATATTCCGGCGGCAGAACGGACAGCAGGATGACAGGATATCTGCATTAATAGCCTGTGCATCCCTGATACGCTCGGATGCGATATCAAGCGCCAGATCAGATATTCCTGCTTTTACGCCGCCGCCAGCTCCGCAGCACCGCTGAAGTTCCTTGATCCTGTCCATTTCCACGAATTTGAGACCTGGCAGGTTATCTAATACTATTCTCGGTGTTTCGTACACACCACAATGCCGTCCAAGATGGCACGGGTCGTGATATGTGATGATCTTATTATCAAAGGATTTCTTCCATTCGATCTTACCCTGTTGGATAAGGTCTGCAAGCAGATCAGCCACATGTACTACTTCAAAGTTTGGTTTCCTGCCGATCTGTTTTGGCCAGTCAATAGTTGCAACCCTGTAGCAACCCGCACATGCGAACATCACCTTTTTAACTCCCCTCGCCTCCAGTGCTTCCACATTATGCAGGGCGTTTATTTTAGGGATATCACCTTTATGGGGCTGACCTGTTCTTATAATTGCAGAAGAACAGCACGTTTCCTCTTCTCCCAGATATATAAATGGAACATTCAGGTGATTTAAGACCCTGGCTGTAGCGACTCCAAGTACCTGCTGGTTAAATCCTGCAGTACATCCTGCAAAATAAGCCACATCTGCCTCTTCGGCGATCTCAACATCATCAGGTATCCAATCCAGTCTTTGTTTCTGGTCTTTCATATACGGATTACGATACTCACCAATAAGCTTTGGGAACATGACAGTCTTTCCGTACGGACCATTGTCCCTCATCACAAGCTGCTGTCTGGTAGCCTCATACATATCAACAGTATTTATACCGGCCGGACAGACAGAAGCACAGACCCCACATGTACTACAGTGGAAAAAGGCATCTGAGAAATCCTGGATGTCATCCTCATCAAGCCGTTTCGGTCCGAATATTTTTGCTTTTAAGCCGTAACTCTGTCCCATAAATGTCCTGAACCGGCTGATCTTGTCCATCGGGGAATATTTACGGTCCCCGTCTTTTGCATCCAGAACAGGACACCATTTATCACATTCCCCACATCTGGTGCAGGCATCGAACTGCATCATAAAAGTAGGATTAATTACATCAGTCTTGATGTATGGCTCTCCTTTTGGAATTACAGCTCTGGGTTTTTCTTCATCCGCCATGTTACTCTCCTCCGCCATTTACAAGAATGACCATCGGTGCTGCCAACATATGCATATATTTGCTGTACGGAATATATGCAATACAAAACAGCAGTGAAATTGCTACATGGAACAGTGCAAAGGTTTCGGCTAATGCAACATTGCTGCCCAGGAAAGTCCATGCACCATTTATGGCATCAGGTCTGTAACCTTCTGCCATAAAACCTGTTATTGTGATTACCAATGTACCCAGGACAAGTACCCAGTCAAACATTTGAGTACGTTTGACAACATCTGAAATTGCCAGGCGTCTTACAATCGCAATGACAAGTCCTATTAGCAGCATATATCCAAGCACTTCATTACCAAGGTCAAGGCTGTTTCTTATTTCCACGAGGTTGATTTCCATTCCAATCTCATGCAGCACTTCAAATACTGCAAAGATCATTGAAAAAATGAACATACCGATCCATCCTACAAATATCAGCATATGCATCACCCATCTGAACGGACTGCGTCTGAGTATTCTGCGCTGCAACAGGATATCCAGTACTATTGTGGCTATAAGACTTTGCCTTTTATGGTGTCCTAATTTTTCATGGTTAATAGATTTTAAAAATGTTTTCAAGAAATGAGACGCACTTCCGCCGCCCCATTTTTGCATATTCAGATACATTCCCAATAAAAATAATAGAATTGCGATCATTGCAATTCCTATCATCATATAAAATGAAGGTATTCCCGAATAATAACTAAATGGCTCACTCATTTGATATTTTCCTCCTATAGGTGAAATTATTGATTGTTCTGATCAGATTAACTAGCAGGACCTGCATAAATGATTCCTCGCAAGTTGAATTATCTTGGTATCTAACTTATATATATTTTGCGTATTTTTGTTTCACAGTATTATGGCAATAGCTATTTTTATAATAAAATGGATATTATAATCGCCAGGATTGTGTAAAAGATATTATAAGATAT
>Ga0255431_1058_pt1 | contig 20526 bp, 16 predicted proteins | sample ANMaggSeSYBR02J5_FD_182633 | JGI IMG/M metagenome (GOLD analysis project Ga0255431, IMG submission 182633) | Sediment cell enrichment communities from methane seep in Santa Monica Basin, California, United Staets - ANME aggregate JGI... | ecosystem: Environmental > Aquatic > Marine > Cold seeps >... | reverse complement strand
TCAGCCATTATTATAGATATGTTGCGTTATCAGGAACAGCCTGTTGCAACGGCAATTGATAATCTGGTACTATATCAATTAAGGGAACTATGCAGAGTACGTCAGCCTGTGACAAGAAGTTACATATTGTCCTATGAGCACTACACCCCGGCGTTACCACCAGCGCATATCATAGTAGGATTACCCCAAACGGAAGGGGTAGCGTATCGCAATTCATTATCTAACTTCTTGTCACAGGTCGTTATACCCTGCAGCTCTGCTGCGGTTGAGTGTGCCGGCGCAACGTTTGACTCTGAACGACGCGGTCGAATTATTAGACTCAAGCATGACGATTCTGAAATTTTTACAATTATCCAGAATAGTTTAGAAAACTTTGAGATGCAATCCAACGGTTTATTGATGCTATAGCAACATCTACAAGCTAAATACCCCATCCATCCCAAAACCCCAAAACAAAAATACCTCTCGAACCAATACATACCCTTCATACAAACACCATCCCGACCGGAGTCCACCCAATGCAAAAACTTTCCCCTGCCATGCGCCAGTACTACGACGCCAAGCAGCAGCATCCCGATGCCCTCATCATGTTTCGGATGGGCGACTTCTACGAATCATTCGGCGAGGATGCAGCCACCATGGCCAGGGAACTGGACATCACCCTCACAACCCGGGGCAAGGACAAAGATGGAGAGAAGATGCCCCTGGCAGGCATACCCTACCACGCCATCGACTCATACCTGCCCCGCCTGATAAAAAAAGGCTACAAGGTTGCCATCTGCGAGCAGCTTGAAGACCCCAAGCAAGCCAAAGGCGTGGTCAAGCGTGGCGTGGTCAGGGTGGTAACCCCTGGCACAGCCATGGACTCATCCATGTTCTCTGATTCAGGCAGCAACTACCTGATGGCTGTGGCCCGCCATGATGCCCATTTAGGCATATCATTTTTAGACATCTCCACAGGCGAGTTCATGAGCACACAGGTGGAAGACAAAGCACCCTATGACGCCGTTGTGAGTGAAGCAGTCAGGATGCGGCCTGCCGAGTGCATCATGCCGCCCGAACTGTACAGCAAGAGCGAACTTACAGCCAGGCTGAAAGACAACCTGAAGCTCATCATCCATCAATACGAAAAAGACGCCTTTGAACCAGCTACTGCCAGGCGCCGCCTTCTGGACCATTTTCACGCTGCCACCCTGGAGGGAATGGGACTTGAAGGTCTGAGCGCTGCCACTACAGCCGCAGGTGCCGCACTGGCCTATGCAATGGACACCCAGATGAGGGAACTGGACCACATCCAGATCCCACGGACATACTTTGAAAACCAGTTCATGGTACTGGACTCTGTTACACTACGCAACCTGGAACTGGTCAAGAACGTGCGTGACGGAAGTACAATCTCCACGCTGCTAAAAGTACTGGACCATACCAGTACACCCATGGGTTCCAGGCGGCTGCAAAAATGGCTGGTCCAACCCCTGGTATCGGTAAGTGACATTAACAAGCGACTGGACAGTGTGGAAGAAATGTCTAAAAACACCCTGCTGCGTTATGACCTGCGTGCAATCCTAAAAGGGATACGCGACATTGAGAGGCTTATCGGACGCATCGTCTACGGCAATGCCAATGCCAGGGACCTGGTGGCAATGCGCACTTCACTGGGCACCCTGCCACAGATAAAATCTGCAATTCATGGAGCAGTTATCAGCTCAGGTATCCTTTCATCCATAAACAATTCACTCAACGATTTCGCTGACCTCACCAACCTGTTGGAGCGCTCAATAGTGGACGAACCGCCAGTCAGTGTACGCGAGGGCGGTATGATAAAGGCAGGATATAAGCCCGAACTGGACGAACTGAACGACATGAGTGCACACGGCAAGGAGTGGGTGGCCAAACTGCAGCAACGAGAACGGGAGCGTACCGGCATCAGGTCGCTGAAGGTAGGATATAACAAAGTGTTCGGATACTTCATTGAAGTAACAAAGGCCAATCAGTCGCAAGTGCCTGATGAATATATCAGGAAGCAGACCATGACCAATGCCGAGCGGTTCTACACACCTGAACTGAAGGAAAAGGAGTCAATTATACTTTCAGCCAACGATAAACGAGTGGCCCTTGAATACGAACTGTTTACCCGGATCACCAAGCAGGTAGCACAGCGTGCCGCCGGACTCCAGGAGACAGCCGGGCTTATAGCCGAACTGGACGTCATCATCACCCTGGCCGAAGCGGCAGTGAACAACAACTATGTCAGACCAGAGATAAATAACGGCTGCGAGATCCTGGTACGGGATGGACGCCACCCGGTAGTAGAGAATTTTGTCCAGGGCTCCTTCGTACCAAATGATACCCATATGGATTGCGACAGTGACCAGTTTCTGCTGATCACGGGTCCCAACATGGCAGGTAAATCCACCTACATGCGCCAAACTGCCCTTATTGTTATCATGGCACAGGTAGGATGCTTTGTGCCTGCATCATATGCGTCTGTCGGTATCGTTGACAGGGTGTTTACCAGGGTTGGGGCATTCGATGACCTGGCAAGCGGGCAGAGTACCTTTATGATAGAGATGGTGGAACTGGCAAACATCCTGAATAATGCAACCCCCAAGAGCCTGATACTGCTGGATGAGATCGGCAGGGGTACCAGCACCTTTGACGGGTACAGCATCGCCAGGGCCGTAGTAGAGTTCATCCACAACAGGGGCCGCGTAGGGGTACGCTCCTTGTTCGCCACACATTACCACCAGCTGACAAGCATGGAAGGAAGTCTGAAGCGGGTCAGGAATTATCACATTGCTGTAAAGGAAGAGGGACATGACCTTGTCTTTTTACGAAAGATCGTACCCGGAGCTACTGACAAAAGTTATGGTATCCATGTGGCACGTCTGGCCGGAGTGCCACTGAAGGTGACCCAGAGAGCCAAAGAAGTACTAAGTGAAGTAGAGAGTGAAAGCCTTGGACATAAAGGAAAGAGCAGTGCAACATACACACAGTTAATGCTGTTCGACCCGGGCAGCAACGAAGCCCTACAACCAAATCCGGTTGTCGAGACCCTGAAAGAATTAAATATTGATGGGATTACACCGCTGGAAGCACTTAACAAATTACATGAACTGAAAAAACAGGTCGGTGGAGATGATGTCAATAAATAAGATACAGGTTCTTGATGAGGCTACCATCAATAAGATTGCAGCGGGTGAGGTGATCGAGCGCCCGGCTTCAGTGATCAAGGAACTGGTCGAGAACTCGATAGATGCCGGTGCCACTGATATCAGGATAGAGGTTATGGGCGGAGGCATCAAGTCCATAAAGGTCACTGATAACGGCAGCGGGATGACCCCGGAAGATGTGTCTATCGCTTTTTTAAAACACGCCACCAGCAAGATAAGGGACGCCCATGATATTGAGAAGGTGCTGACCCTGGGGTTCAGGGGCGAGGCCCTGTCATCCATTACTGCCGTGTCAAAGGTAAAGATTATCACTAAAAAGCGTGGTGAAGTTGCCGGCACCCGTGTTGTAGTACACGGCGGTGAGGTGGTGAGTATGGGTGATGCAGGGGCAGCCGATGGTACATCCATTGTGGTGGAAGACCTGTTCTTTAACACTCCCGCACGCAGGAAATTCTTGAAAAAGGGACGAAGCGAACTGGCACATATCGTGGACGTTGTCACCAGGAATGCACTGGGGCACAGCGATGTATCATTTTATCTCTCACACAACGGCAGGGAACTGTTTCGCTCCCCTGCATCGGGTAACCTGTTCGATACTATTGTGCACATTTACGGGCCTGGGATTGCCAGGGAACTGTTGCCAGTAAATTTCACAAATGACCTTGTGCAAATATCGGGGTACATATCAAAACCAGGGTTCACAAGGAGTGATAAGGACCACCAGGCATTCTTCATTAACAAAAGGCCGGTCAGGTCAAAGACAATAAGTGACGCCATTAGCCTGGGATATTACACTATGCTGCCAAGGGGCAGGTATCCGGTGGCTGTGCTTAATATTGTACTGGATACATCGGAAGTTGATGTAAATGTACATCCCACAAAGCAGCATGTGAGGTTTGGGCATGAACTTGCCCTGATGGATGTTGTGTCAGAAGCTGTGGGTTCGGTACTATCCGAGACTGAACTGGTGCCTGAAGCAAAGGAGGCAGTAACCCAGGCGAAACTATATACAGCCCCTTTAACAGAAGTACAGAAGATCAGTGAGATACAGACCGAATTCAAGGTACCGGTTGCAGATACCCAGCGCAGGCTTGCCCGTACTGACAGGTATCTGGCGCAGACTTATGAGGCAACTAAAATGGGGCCGCACCCCGGGTTGCAGATACTGGGGCAGATAGATAATGTTTATATTGTCGCATGTAGCGGGGACGATTTGGTATTGATCGACCAGCATGCGGCTCATGAGCGTATCCTGTACGAACAGGTGCTGGAATCGGGCGATACTGGTGTGCAGGAATTTATAACACCTGTTAATCTTGAACTGGATTCAAAGGAAAAGGTGCTGATAAAAGACTATTTACCGCATCTTGAAGAGGCAGGTTTTACCGTTTCAGAGTTTGGTCCTGATTCCTTTGCTGTGACTGCGGTGCCCCATATCCTGGGTCAGCTGGAAGATAAAACTGTGGTACATGACATCATAAGCGATATATTATCTGGCGGCAGGGTCAGGGACGGGACCGGCATATCCGAGCGGGTGTACAAGAGCACTGCATGCAGGGGTGCTATCAAGGCAGGGGCCGCAATGACCAGGGAGCAGATGGAAAACCTGGTGGCCCAATTGTACAGGACTAAAAATCCACATACGTGCCCACATGGCAGGCCAACTGTAGTTACTTTTAGCAGGACAGACCTGGATAAGCTCTTTAAGCGGATTTAGGTATCTACTTCAAATATAAGGGTAGTGGCTTTTTATTTTATTCTTGATAAATGGATCGTGGCAAAAAAGATACACCGCAGAGGACGCCAAGAGGCGCAGAGATGTGTTGCTTTTTTCTGCGTGCTTCTGCGCTCTCTGCGGTTTTCTGAATAGTCCCGGCAAATGCACCAGCAACAAACCCGGCAATAAGATTTTACAACACCCAATAACACAACAAGACTGCACCCACTGCTCGCGGGTGTGGTGTGGGCGCAGTTAAGGAACACGAGCGGATAGGGATCTGGAGCGATGATTTTTAATGTGCGTGGGTACATAAAGTTGGCAGGCGCAGGAAATGGTCGAACAGGTTGAGTTCACAGGAAAGGCGTAAGTGGTGAGATCGAAGATTAAAGAGACGCGGTGAGGTTATTCAGGGATGATTTTGTGATCCACACTGACAAAGAATAAGAATATGCTCCCCCGGTTGCATTTACCTGGAGTACATAAAGTTATACTTTATGCACAAAAACAAAGACAAAAACCTGCAATGACCTTTGGGAAGAGGATCTACATCATGAAAAAAGACATAGCCCACCTTAAATATACTCCCGGACAGATCAAGAAAAAAACACGAAAAATCTCTCGCAAGATACTTGCAGAATCTGAAAACATTAATAATGGAAATTTTAATAGCATCGCAGTACGTGACGTTACCCGTCTGTTCGAACTGTACGATCAGTATTTCTTTGAGAGATTTTTCCAGGATCATCACAGACAGAAGATTTTTTTTAGTTTATCCGAGAGAATGACCAGATCAGGTGGAAGGATCGCTTATGCACAACAAACAGAGACATATACGATCTCTTTATCAACTACATTGATCTTCCAGACCTTTCATGATGTTACACGAGAGGTGGCGGTAAACGGAATTGTTTGTCATAATAGATTGGAAGCGACAATGCGTATATTAGAACACGAGATCATCCACCTTCTGGAATATGTACGATTTGGTTCTTCGAGCTGTTCTAAACCCCGTTTTCAAGATTTGAGCTATAACATTTTCGGACATACGGAAGTTACTCATCAATTAGTGACTCAAACAGAACGTGCTAGAAAAAAATTCAACCTCAGGGTGGGAGATAAGGTGTCATTTGAATACAATGGAGAAAACCATCATGGATTTATCTCTCGTATAACCAAGCGTGCTACGGTTATGGTTATTGATCCGGATGGAGAATATAAGGATTTTCAGGGTAATCTCTATTGCAAATATTACATCCCGTTATCAGCACTTGAAGCAGTCAAATAGTATTGCTTCCCTGCACATCGAAGAGCGCCCGGATACTATCGATGATAAATTGACCTGCCAGCTGGAAGCATTCGGACGAATAAGACTAAGGATGATGGGTGCGCAGGGAGTCAACGACCTCGTTTTCGAAAAACGGGGCATCGTGAAGGATGCTCAGAATTAATAACTTTTCAAGCTTTCCAGCGTTCTAAATTTATATTCAGGCGCAAAATCCAAGAAAAAACAACAATATTAATATATATCCTTTTTTTCAATATAATAAGCCACATCACCGATATTATTGCGGTCAAGGTCACCCGCCCCTTCCACCACTCTGGGTACTTATTGCTATTACATTAGAGTAATCTGTTTTCTAAAATCTGTCTGACCCGAACAAAGCTTGGAAGATGCAATTCCAGTTTATCAGGGGATAACTTTTCAAGCACATCAAAGGATCTTTTCCCCTTTTTATAGGCATTGGAACAATCACGGGTTGCATGGAATAATTTATTCTGAATATCATGACGAGATCTCGATTCCAAATCAACCAATGGTGGTAACGCCGATGTTTGAAGTTCGCTTCCGTAGTGCTTGGTTAACGCAGCTCGATCCGCAACTATCCAAGTTTCCATGCATGTCGTCATAAAAAGCACTTGATCATTTTCAGAACCAAGTGTTTTATCCCATCCATCACGTGTTTTTAAATGATCCCAAGCATCCAAATCTGCCAATGGATCTTCGCTGTCTATTAACATACCTACGTAGTCAGAGTTACTCTTGTTTGCATGAGCAATCTTAAAATCATCGAATGCTGAATCTCTTCCCCCACAAGCAACGAGCCGTGGCATATAACCTGTAAATCCACAATTTTCTAGCAGTTTGCGGAATCCTTTACGACAGCGTGTGTGAAGTTCTTTTGAGTCGCCACCACCTTCAATATAGATGGTGGTTTTTTTCACCATCGTGTGCCTCCAAGATGACCTTGAAGCCACAACTGTCCAAGCCGATATTTATCTAGCCATACAGTAAGATCCTTTTGGTCCAATCTTTGAATTTCTGTGCATCCATTGCGCTTTTCACAAACCAATACAACTTCCGGTCTTTCAGTCATAGCATCTATAAGTATATCCGAGTGTGTTGTAACAATTAGCTGTGTGCGTTTAGAAGCAGCTACCAAATATTCCGCCAGTTTTGGAAGAATGTCGGGGTGCAATCCGAGTTCTGGCTCCTCGATACAAATGAGAGATGGAGGCTCTGGGTCACATAAAATAGCAAGTAAACAAAGATAGCGCAACGTGCCATCTGACAAACGTGTAGCTGGAATTGTAAACTCATCCTCGGTCAAGAATACCTGAACTGAGCCACCATCTATACTTACGTCGAAGTCAGTCAGGTTTTGGTAGAGTTCACGAAGCCCCTCCAATATCTCCTTCTTAGCCTTTGGCTTGTGCCGACGGATCCTGTTTAGAAATAGCCCCAAATTGGAAAAATCCTCTTCTAGTCTGTCATTTCGCATATCGGCTTTCTGTGGCTCCCTGAATACTGTATTCCTACCAAAAGCCCATTCGCGATAAATACGGATACCTCCATAAGCATCTGCCATATATGAAATTTCCGGGTAATGTTCCGGATCACGACGTTGGGATAAGATAGAAAGGGTCGTATCAATTGTCTCTCTCGCTAATTGGCGTCTTTCTCCATCACTTGTATTAACGATAGGATGACCGTTTTGGAAACGGTAGTAAAAATATGGGTCATCTTGATTACCATAAGGCTGTTCATTCTCGACTCTCTCATCTTGTAGCTGGAATCTCTCATTCTCGGAATAAAAAGATAGTGAATGAACAAGTGGTTGATTTGCTTTTGGATTACTAAAAACTACATCTATGGTTACAGCACTGTCTCGTTTTCCTTTCCAAATCCACTCTGAAGCACCACCACCTTTCCGAACAATTGCACCTATATCCACAGGTGTTGCCCGCATCAATGCCACTGCCTCAATCAAATTTGATTTTCCAACACCGTTGATACCGATAAGGATATTCAGACTTTTAAGATCTATAGATGTAGTTTCAGGGCCAAATGAAAGGAAGTTTGTTAACTTAATCTGTCGCAGCAATATTTTATCATAGGGAGATTTTTGTATCATTATTCATTCCTTCAAAAGGTTCTATCTCAATTGCAATGGGTTTTGGTTTTTCTTCGATAAACTTTTAATTTACTTATTATTTGATCTTTCTGCAAAGCGTCTAATGTGCAATATAGAATATAATTTTACGAGTTTAAACTATATTTATTTTTGTAAAGCGATTCTCCAGTTGCGCCTGAGTTAGATGCTGTGATTATATATTCATATTAATATCCGAGCATAAACCCCCCACTGTCTGCAGTCAACGACCCCGGATTTCGCTTCGCTCAAATCCGGGGCATCGGCGTGGATGCTCATGACTTTGGTATTTCTGTCGGTTTGTTTGATTTCTGATGCATTTCTTCAGGCGCAAAACTTATGAGAAATCAGAGCTGGCGCATCTTTAAAAATAAGGGGCATCATATTGAAATTACCTGTTTATTACCGAATTCTCTAAATAAATAACGTTTCACGTACACGACCTACTTCTTTGTACCATTTATATCACATCCAAGATATTCCAAATTTTCTCTTAACTTTTTAATCCACCGTTTACTTTCATTCCAGCAAACGAATGTTATAACTGCTGAGATGAAAAATATAATAAAATCACCAATTCCATTGTATTTGATCAAAGGAACCAATAAAATCAAAGAACTGATTAAAGAAGCAGATCCAATGGTTCTGGCAAAACGTTCTAAGTAATTTTCTCGTTCTATTCTTCTGATTGTGTCAGATCCATATTTTGCCTGTATCTTTGCGAGTACTTCGATTTCATTGCGAGGGTCGTAGACATCCTTTACGGCTTTAAATATACGCAAAAACATGACCCCAGTAAAACCAATATATCCGGTAACATATGAAACACCTACAAAGATTATAAATTTAATAAAGTTTTGAGATATGTAATCAATAGCATTTATTAAATTTACTTCACAAACATATAATAAACTTATCCACAATAAACTACCACTGAAAACATAGGTTAAATCACGCACAAAAAAATTTTCGTATATTCTATCCACAGCGTTTTGAATCTTATCTGACATTATATATCTTCATCCACTCTTTTGTTATTATGAGAATAATATAAAAATATATTATATACTGTTTATCACTATACATGTATGGATTTCATAGTAAAGTTAATAAATTATTATGATTTGTCATTGTATAAAAACGTGTTGATTTTTTATATACTTTACAACAATATAATTAAAAATATATAAAATTTTTATATGCGTAATTTTCTAATTTAATCTCTATAGTCTTGTTTTTACTCTTAACATTTATTATTCGATTCAATACTTCCGAGCATAAATCCCCCAATAACTATCCCCGTACTAACAGTGCAGGGTCTTCACATACTTAAATAATACGATTTGTTTCTTTGAATCCTGTTTTATTGGTTATTTATCAGAGAACTTGTAAAACAAGAACAGCAATTCCCGCTATAATTATAAACGCATGCAGTAAAAAAATCACATTTTTATATATTCATAAAGATTATATGTAATAATTGAGTTATGAAGATAATAATTCCAATGATTTATCCTAATTATTAATTCAATGGATGATTTTTCATGACTCAAAAAATAAAACTTCGAAATGATTTGAACGCTGATGCACTATTCAGTCAAGTTCGTTCAGGGTTTGAAAAAATACCAGACCATCGATCAAAAAACATCACGATTTCCCTACCCGATGCACTTATGTCGGGTTTTGCCATGTTTTCGCTTAAAGATCCTTCTTTGCTCGCTTTTGAAGAGAGAATATCTGAAGATACGAATTTAAAGTCGATATACAAGATAAATAACGTACCTTGCGACACTCAGATGCGCACGATCTTAGATGAGGTTGACCCTGCTGATATAGAGTCTTCATTCACTGATATTTTCCGCAATCTCCAGCGTGGGAATGTTTTGGAACCAATGGTCTTTATGAACGGCTGTTATCTGATTTCTATCGATGGTACAGGTTATTTTTCTTCGAATAAGATTCATTGTGACTCTTGTTGTACAAAAATAAACTCAAAAACAGGTAAAATCACTTATCAGCATCAAATGTTAGGTGCAGCAATCGTTCACCCTGATATCAGGGAAGTAATACCGTTATCACCAGAGCCTATCATCAAACAGGACGGAGAATCGAAAAATGACAGCGAACGCAATGCCAGCAAGCGTTTTTTGGAGAAATTAAGGAAAACGCATCCGCGTTTACGCCTCATTGTAACAGAGGACGGATTAAGCTCTAATGCCCCGCATATTCATGAATTGAAAAAACATCAAATGCATTATATTTTAGGGGCAAAGAAAGGCGATCATGCTTTTTTATTCGATTATGTCGAATCTGCTGCTAAAGACGGGCTAACGACAGAAATTCAATATGAAAATGATGATATCGTTCATAAGTTCCGTTTTATCAACCAGGTCCCTTTAAATGCGTCTAATCAAGATATGTTGGTAAATTTTGTAGAATACTGGGAAATTACGCCTAAAAAAGCGATACATTTCAGTTGGGTCACGGATATACACGTGACAAAAGGAAATGTTTCCAAGATCATGCGCGGTGGTAGAGCACGCTGGAAAATCGAAAATGAAGTTTTCAATACACTCAAAAACCAGGGATATCACTTTGAACACAATTATGGACATGGAAAAAAGAACCTGTCAGTTGTTTTTGCCCTGTTGATGAAGCTGGCGTTTCTGGTGGATCAAACGCAGCAACTTACCTGTCAGCTATTTCAGGCTGTTTTGGGGAAATTGGGGAGTAAAAGAAGCTTCTGGGAACAAATGAGGGCTTTATTTTACGGATATAAGATTAATTCAATGGAAGATATCTTTAAAGCACTGCTTTATGGATTCGAAAGGGAACACTTGGTTATTCTTGAATATCCACCTCCATCTTGATAAATTATTTGACAATGTGCCCCTGAAAAAACGTGATACGAGGATGAATTTGATTTGGACTTCCATCTACTGGTAAGTATAGCCTTTTCAGCGGTTTCATTTGTGGGATATAAAATATATTAATTCAGTGATTAATATTTTAAGCATTTTATACTTTCTGCATGCTTGATGCAAGACTAAATGTTCAATAAGCAAGATTTAAAAAATGCGGTGGGAGACAAAACGGGAATTGCTGAAACAAGAATTTGTTTTCGTTCCTTTAAATACTGTAGCCCTTGCATACTAATCCAGTCATACTCCACACCATCCTCTAAGGTCCTGGCTCACGGCCCAGGCTCCTTCCCCCATCTCGCCCCTGTAGCCAGCAGATTTTAACCTGAATAATGTTTCACTTCCCGTCCCGGAGGGGAAACATGGCACGAAGTGCCCCCATAATCCCTATTGAATATAAGTTAAGGACGTTGGGGGGCCAGTCCCCCCATAACCCCGGAACGTTTTATTGAATTACTACCTACCCGACCTGTTTAATCCCGCAGAATAACCGAATGCAGGGAATGAGCGAAGCGCAGTCGAATGACCGGAATGAGGATTTTGTGCATTTTGTAAAAGGTGGCCTGAAGTACGAAGGCAACCTTTGAACACTCTGACACCACCCAATAACCTCACATCACTAAAAGAATCAGGAAATGGTAAAACGGACCATAGTTAAAATAGATGAAGAAAAATGCACCGGATGTGGAAAGTGTGTGGCGCCGTGTGCTGAAGGTGCCATACAGATCATTGACGGAAAGGCAAAGGTTGTATCGGAATAACTGTGCGACGGCATGGGGTACTCTATCGGACTGTGTCCCGAAGGTGCACTGACCGTAGAAGAGCAAGATACTGTGGAATTCGATGAAAAAAAGGCAGAAAGCCAGCCAAGAAAGACCGATATCTCTATCAGGTGCTTCAAATGCAATAAAGGAGAGGATGAAGTCTACCTGATGCCCCTTCGTCACAAGATGAAGAGTGAATGGGTGTGCACGCAATGTCTGCCCATGCTGATACACGGATAAAATATCATGAAAAACGTCAATATCCGGCTCACAGCCCGGATTGACGCTCTTGTTTGGTGTTCTTTTTTAATATTCTCATTCCATTGATAACATTTCCTAAACCTGACAGGACTTTCTTTAAGTTTTTGCTAAAAGTACATTAAGCATGTTTGGATGATGAGGTCCGGGCAACTGATACACATTTATACGCAAGTCACCACACAAGTCCCTGCCCCCCTCTCCCCCACAAAGGCGAGCGGAGCAGATCGGGACGGGCCCCTGGGCGAAGTGGAGACCAGGCTGGTGCTGGCGGGTGATAGGTGAATGAAAAATAGAATTCCTAAGTGAAAAGTGGATTAAGTTATACAGCATAAACAGTAAAAAAATAAAATAAGGGATTGATGCCTTATTTTTTCTAATTTCTTATCAATTTCCTAAAGGTATTATGGGAAATATGGTAATTTTCTGCTACGTTTTGTTCTGCGAATGCCATTGCGTCCTGGGAGGTTATCCCCTGTGCAATGGATTCATCTCTCATTTCATAAATTTTCGATATTATTTCAAATGTATCCATTTTTGATCACTCGCTATATTGACTATCCTACATTTAAAACTATTTGCAATGATTAATAGCATTAGATCTAAAAATACTTAAAACAGTATGAAAGTTGCCCCATAATATATCGAATAAGTTATATTTTAAATAAATTAACTCCAACCATATCGATTATTTAATAACTCCCAATAATCCATGACACCTGTTATCATAATTTCCACAGTAGAACCAGACCTTAAAATCAATACATTTAACATATTTATTTCCAATTAACCAGACTAAATGCAATCCCATATACTCATAGACTCCTACGGCCGTAAAATAACAAGCTTGCGCGTATCAATAACCAGTAAATGCAATCTTAATTGTTTCTACTGCCACAATGAAGGGCAAAGCGGCCATGAGGAAGAAATGAGTGTGGAACTTATTATCAGGATCATCAATAAGGCTGCCACCCTGGGTGTAACAAAAGTGAAGTTCTCCGGAGGTGAGCCATTGGTCAGGAAGGATTTCGAGGAAATGCTGGCAAGACTTCCCAAGCTTCGAAACGTTTCTGCCACAACAAACGGGGTGCTGTTATCCAAAAGAGCCAAAGGGCTTAAGGCATCCGGACTTGACCGTGTGAATATCAGCCTTGATACACTTGATCCCGATTCCTATGCAGGTATATGCCAGTGCAACAGAAACGTCCATCAGCAGGTGCTGGACGGGGTACATGCTGCAGTAGAGGCAGGGTTGACCCCAATTAAACTTAACATGGTAATGATGGAAGGCATCAATTCCGGTGAACTTAATGATATGATATCCTTTGTAAAGAAATTCGATGGGAACGTGATCCTGCAGATAATAGAACCTATGGACTTTAGCAATGACGGATTGCTTATGGAAATGGATATCATTACGAAAGAACTGGAATCCAGGGCAACATCCGTGATCGAGCGAAAGATGCACCGCCGGAAGAAATACATGGTGGATGGTGCGGAGATCGAACTCGTTAAGCCTATTGATAATTCAGTATTCTGTGCCAACTGCAACCGGCTAAGGGTGACATCCGATGGTAAACTAAAGCCCTGTCTGTTGAGAAATGACAACCTTGTGGATGTAAGCCATGCCAGTGCCAGTGAACTTGAAGCTTTGTTCCATAAAGCAATGAAAAATCGTGAACCATTCTATAAAGGCAAGCTTCAGGAAGTCAGTATATAAAGTATGCTTGACGTGATAAAGGTCTCGATGATAGCTGCAATGAACAATAACGGGACGATTACCGTGACAAAGAACCTGATGGCACTTAACAGTTCGTATTTGAACCTGACCTCCTTTATCCTGAATATTTTCTGAAATGTAAGAACCCCCAGTCTCAGGCCAATGCTGGCACTGATAAATATCATGGGCAGTTCAATGATACCATGGGGCAACAAACCGGACAGTACCACAAGTATGCCATACTCCTGTACCCAACTGAAGACCAGCACACCAATTAAATAACCATTTACCAGGATAATGATGATAGGGCAGATGCCGAAAAATATACCACCCAGCATAGCAATAAGACTAATAATTGTATTATTTTTGAAAATTAACAACATGATCATTGTGGGTGATTCATCTGCGATCCAGCCATATGATTCCTCGAATTGCCCCATTAGCTCGTCAATGATACCAGGGTCAAAGTACGCTGATACATATCCTGCTGCCGTTGCAAGCAGGAACAGGGTAACAATAACAAAAAGGTAGGGGCGCAGTGGCATCAGGTATGTCATTGCCTCAGTAGTAAAACCTTTCCTTTCGCTGTAATAGTACTGTTCGTTTTGGTTCATATTCCGAGCACCATCCTAACAGTGTTCCGTGTGGCAGGGGCCAGACCCAATACTATGATGGTCAGTTTCAATACATCCTTTAAATGCATGGATTCCTCATCATCGTTGAACTGGGTTTCAAGAATATAGATCACCGGTATAAAGACCATGAGCTTTAAAGGAAACATGATGCTGGATGTGCCTGCTAGATCAATAAGAAACGTAGGTACCACATGTTTTTCAGTATATTCAAAAAATTTCATACCATAGAAAGTGGATGAAGCATCTAATAGGTGCACCAATAAAATACTTACATTGATACGTTGGGTGAATATTGTAAGTCCGGTAACTTTTGCCAGCAAATATATCAGCATTGTAAGCCCGGTCCCCATTAAGAATATTATAATCAAGGCTGCCGGATTCGTTATTTGTAAAAGTGATAACAAAATCCCCAGATTGACAAGTGTCCAAAGTATTCCTGCTGCACCGAAGGCAGTTTTCCAGTCATTCACTATTCCTAAACGTTGCAGCTTAATAGATATGATAAGCAAAACCACTGTGATCATGAACATCAGTACATAGATAAGGGGAGTAATCAGCAAACATTGAAGGGGTGAATCGAACAATTGAACATTTTTATTGTAATCTTGAATTACTCTTAGGGTTGAACCAGCAAAAATAAAAGGAATGATGACCTTAATGAATTTCCAATCAGCCTTGATGTTGAGTTTCATAAGTAATTTTGCCACATAAAAAATACTTATCCCCAATATTATGGCCCATGTTATTGTATTTGCCGGGTTGTAACCTGTATCATAGATGATTGGGTCAATATAATATTTATTAATAAAATCCTGTAACGCCTGGAAAGTCCCCATGTTTTATAACCTCTTACGATATTATATGGTATCTATTACATGAACGAATCAGATTCGGATAATTTTAAATCAAGATGGATGCTGCTACCCAGAAATGTGGTTGTGGGCAACGGAGTGATCAATGATATCGGTAATGTTTGCAACGCTCTTAAGCTTAATGGGAATGCGTTAATTGTCAGCGGACCCACTACAATCAACAGTGCTGGCAACACTGTCGGACAGATACTGGAGGATAACGGATGTGATATCCATTCGGTAATTGTGGATAAGCCTGACATGGATGAAGTGGAAAAAGTAGAGCAACTCATATCCGAGATAGATGACAATACAGGTGTTTTTTTATTAGGTGTTGGTGGAGGCAAGACTATTGATATTGCCAAACTGGCATCGAAAAAGACATCTAACCAATTTGTCAGCATTCCTACTGCGGCTTCACATGATGGTATCGTATCCTCAAGAGCATCGATAACCCAAAATGGGGAGACAGTATCGGTGGAGGCAGAACCGCCAGTGGCAGTAGTGGCTGATACACAGATAATAGCAGACGCACCTTTCAGGCTCCTGGCTGCAGGATGTGGTGATATTATTTCCAAATGCACTGCGGTCAGGGATTGGGAACTGGCTCACCGTCTAAAGAATGTAAAGATCAGTGAGTATGCCTCACACCTGTCCATGATGACAGCAAAGATAATGATGGACTCGGCCGAATCGATCAGGCCCGGCCTGCCTGAATCCGCACGAACGGTAGTCAAGGCTCTGGTGGCAAGCGGTGTTGCTATGAGCATTGCAGGTTCGTCCCGGCCAGCCAGCGGTTCCGAGCATAAGTTCAGTCATGCTCTGAACCAGGTAGCTTTGAAGCCTGCATTGCACGGGGAACAGTGCGGTGTAGGTTCAATAATGATGATGTACCTGCACGGTGGTGACTGGCAGGGAATCAGTAGTACATTAAGGACCATAGGTGCAGCAACCAATGCAAAAGACCTGGGTATCGATCCCGAACATATTATAGAAGCTTTGATGAAAGCCCATACTATCAGGCCAAAACGGTACACCATACTTGGTACGGGATTGACTGAAGGGGCAGCAAGAAGGCTTGCAAAGATAACAGGGGTTGTAGAATAACATTCAGTAATTTACGAAATACTAAAATACATTATTACCTAGTGAGGACAAATAAAGCAAAACAGGAGAATGAAGTATGAATGAAGATACTATTGTGACACTTATTGGCGTAAGAATGGCAAAACCAGGCCTGGAATTCATATTCAAAGGTAAAAGCAAGGATTGTAATGGATGTAATCTCAAGAGTACATGCCTGAACCTGGAGGAAGGAGGCCATTATAAGATAGTTGGTATTAGAAATGCATCACCCCTTGATTGCTCAATACATGATGGTGGTGTGCAGGCTGTGGATGTGGTTGAGGTACCATGGAAGGTATTTATCGAGAGCGGTAAGGCTTACGAGGGATCGACCATCACGTATGAACCTGTTAACTGCGATGAGAAGGACTGTGGGATGTTTGAAATATGCCAGCATCCCGGTCCGGTATCCGGACGAAAATACAAGATCCTGAAAATTGCAGGCGAACCGGATGGTGAATGCTTAAGGGATATGTCATTCAGGATAGTGGAAATAAAATAATACGCCACCGATAATTATAAGCATATCCGGTCCAATGTTGGACGACCAGATCAGGATGAATATAATTATTTGATCATATTATTGAAAATCGGAGGATAAAAAATGGGTAAAACCGGTTCCATCGAGTGGGGCAGAATTAAGGGCAGAAAGGGAAAAATCAGACAGGTTGAAAAAAGCAATCTGGAATACAAGCGCCCTGGTCCGGCACAGCGGTACAATTCAGCAGGTACAAAACGCAGACGGTTCAAGCGTTCTGAAAAAGCAGTCCAGAAATAATCATCAATGAATTGCGCATAAAATAAGCGTAATACTTTTTTATTGTACGTGAAGTAGAATTTTATGTGGTTTAGGAAATCCGCTCAGTAGCAAGGATTTCCTTGCTGTACATAATTCAATATGTTTTTTAACGCATAGGAAAGTATGTACTTTCATGCAGGCCTGGAAAATGCGAACGAAGTTAGCATTTTCCTGACCTTTAGGATAGGCTTTGACATCAACTACCACCGGATACAATACTATGAACGACATCGCGAAACCCCTGATGGTCCTGGGAACTGGCTCACATGTTGGCAAAAGCATAGTAGTCACAGCTCTTTGCCGTATCTTTGCTGAACAGGGCTTCGATGTAGCACCCTTCAAAGCCCAGAACATGAGCCTCAATTCCTGGATAACCGACAACGGTGAAGAGATAGGCATAGCCCAGGCAATCCAGGCAAAAGCATGCGGCATTCCACCCACAGCTAACATGAACCCCATCCTGTTAAAACCCAAAGGTGACCGGCATTCCCAGGTCATCATAATGGGCTATCCGTATGCAGACCGTACAGCCGGTGATTATTATGAATCCATTGAAGACATGATGAAGGTTGTCGAGCAAGCATACAACAGTCTGGCCGTAAAGCATGACATCATTGTGATCGAAGGAGCAGGGGGTGCCGCTGAGATCAACTTATACCACAGGGACGTGGTCAATATAGGCACTGCCAGGCTGCTTAACCCCCCCATCATACTTGTTGGTGACATTGAGCGGGGCGGTGTGTTCGCCAGCATCTATGGGACAATGAAACTACTACCAGACGACATCGCACCGCTGGTTCGGGGCATTATAATCAATAAATTCAGGGGCGACCCGGCAATACTGGAACCAGGCCTTAGGGAACTGGAAAAACTGACCGGTGTGCCTGTTCTTGGTGTCATACCGTATACCGAACTATCCATACCCTCAGAGGATTCTGTCTCGATCGAAGACAAGAAACAGTCATACAGCAGCGATAACGGCCTTGTGGATATTGCAGTCATAAGGTTGCCAAGGATATCTAATTTCACAGACTTTGAGCCACTTGAGCAGTTGTCGAACATAAGGTACGTTGAGCCGGGTGACGACCTTGGACAGCCCGATGCATTGATATTACCAGGCACCAAGAACACCATTGATGACCTGAAAGTGCTGCGAAATAGCGGCACAGATTCCCTTATTATTGAACTTGCACATGCAGGCATTCCGGTTATCGGGATATGCGGCGGTTACCAGATGATGGGCAGGACCATTACTGACAGCGGAATTGAAGGGAGCGGTGGGAGTGCAGCCAGTGTGGACGGACTTGGGCTGCTTGATATTTCCACGGATTTTTCAAAATATGAAAAACAAACAATCCGGACAAGGAAAACCGTAACAGGTACCGGTCCCATCCTGGGCAGCATCAACAAACAGCAGGTAGACGGTTACGAGATACATATGGGCATGTCAAGACTGCATAGTGATCTGCATAGTAACATACCGGCTTTTGATGATGACGGTTGTATCGATGTGACCGGATTAATATGGGGGACATACATGCATGGCCTTTTCGAGAATGAGAACTTGAGGGATGCATTCCTGGAGTATCTCTATGCCAGCCGCGGACTCAAGTTCAGCAGCATCAGGGACAGGATCACATACACAGACCCCTACCACCAATTGGCAGAACACTTTCTGGAACATGTGGACATGGAAGCCATCGAATGCATGTTAGGCTCGTTGAAGACATAGTAGGGTTGGAAGGCATGTTAGGCTGATCAGATATCGTTTGCCAGGCACGCAACCGCATATGCAGGAAATACTTTTGAGATATCACTGCCATATTCTTCAGATAACAGGGTGCAGGTAAGTCCGGCATGCTTCGTAGCATCACGTACTATAAACTCGCCCAGTCCTGCCCCAACAACAGTATCGATGCCGTGGTGTGATGCAAGTATCCCAAGTGCCTCTGCCAGTTCATCCCTCTGGCGGTAATAAACCTGCCAGGCAATATCCATAATATCATCAATATCCAGTTCGGCTGTATCTGCACATACTACCCTGGCAAGGCGTCTTGCAGCATCTTTTTTAGTCTTCCCACCGGTATCGGCTGTTTCGCAGGTGTAATCCTCCCTGTCGATATTCCCCAGCAGCAAATTAGCGTCTGCGGTCTGGGCGAAAAGCTCTGAGGATAATCTGTAATTGCTACTGCCCAGTCCGATCCTATCCATCATGGCTGCAATATTGGTGCGGAGTATGCCCCTGTATAATAGTTCATGGCGCCCAAGCCGCTGGAAGTCAGTCGTACCTGCCAGGGGACGGCCGTGCTTTACCGGAATAAGGTCGGTAGTTGTGCTGCCTACATCCGCGAATATACAATCACGCTCCTTTCCGGCCAGCAGGGCTGAAGCGGTCCAGTTGGCTGCGGCCAGTGACATGATATCGCCGCTCGAATCTATGAACTCGCCTCTGTTATTCAGGTACATTGCGTTGTGGAATACGGCATCTATAGCATCCATGATAAAACTGACACCTTGCTCTTTATCTGTAAAACAATCTGCCAGCTCCCCTGTCATAACTACTCCGACCTTTGCGGGTTTGAGGCGGTATATGATCTCCCCCAATACTTCGGGCAGGCGGGTATCCTTCCACAGGGGAATATAGTGTAGTTCAGTGATCTGGCCGTCATGTGAAGCTATCTTGGTATTGGCACCGCCGATGTCGATGCCAATGACCGGACCGTCCTGTTTCATACATGTCCCTATTATCTAATATATGTTAATTATTACCAATTGTGCGGTGCACATCCGGGAGCAGGGATTAAACTCATCTTACCTATAGCATCAATAAACCGTTGGATGACTCTATGCGTTCCAACGTGATCAAGTATCATAAAATATATTCTTAATTATGGTTAAGTTTCATTGAAATTTCACCGCAAAGTTCGCAAAGAACGCAAAGTTTATCACAATGTATGGATTTAAGCCTTACATTTTCAGTATGTCCTCGATTCTAAAATAATATCGCAATAGCGGAGAGCTTTACAAATTATTCACAAACCTATTTATTCCATCTTTGAGATTGTCGGATAACCCCTCCACTTCACCCCAAACCCGTCCATCTGTTCATGAATTCCAGAATTTTTCAGA
>Ga0255431_1057_pt1 | contig 20566 bp, 19 predicted proteins | sample ANMaggSeSYBR02J5_FD_182633 | JGI IMG/M metagenome (GOLD analysis project Ga0255431, IMG submission 182633) | Sediment cell enrichment communities from methane seep in Santa Monica Basin, California, United Staets - ANME aggregate JGI... | ecosystem: Environmental > Aquatic > Marine > Cold seeps >... | reverse complement strand
TCGATTTGCACTTACAGCAGTGCCTTTATTACTTATACCTCAACTAGTTTTTGGAGGTTTGATTCGTCCGTTAGCAAACTTGCAAAACGGCACACATTGGCCTCAGTTTATCGGTAGCCTGACTATACAACGTTGGGCATTTCAAGCCTCTTTGAGCGCAGATACTTTTGGGGAAAGTGGCGTTTTGATGCAATTGGTTGATTTTGATCAACTGGGTGCAACGAAACGCTATGCGGAATTAAACATTATCAAATACACAGACAGTTCTATAATACATTCGTTTTTCCATAAAACATGGGGAGACCCCTTTTTCATGCCTATGGGCTGTCTCCTTATCTTTAGCACAATTTTCCTATGTCTGAGCTATTGGCGGTTGAAACGAAAGTTTCTCCTATAAAATAGCGAGAATGGAGGGATAAGAAATATTATTGGTTGTTTGCATCTATTCCCAATAAATATGCTTTTCCGTAATTAAGTTTGAGCATTTTGAACTTTTAATGGCTGTTCTATCAATTAATTAAGTGAGAACCAACTTTCTCAAAAAAAGGAGGTAAAAATGAAATTGACGTCAATGTTAGCTGTGATTATGGTTATTTGTTTAGGTTTAGGGATACAAACATCTACTGCTCAAGGTCCGGATTTAGGGGCACTGAATATTGCTGCAATTAAAAGTATTCAGATAAATGCAGATGAATCTGGATATTATTCAGAAGTCATGGTTCTTCTTGAAAATAGTGGTGATAAGGCTTTAAAGCTTAAGAATGTCAACTTCGATGTGAGATTCAAAGAAAAAGATAAGATCATTCCTTTTGGAACTGCACCTCTAAAAGAAATTATCATACCGTCAAGTATCAAGGAGTCTTCAAGTAAGGGAAAGGTAGATGCAATACTTAGGGTTAAAATTGGGCCAAAAGATGACAAAACCGTTGGGCTTTTAATTCAGTTGTTCAATATCATCGGCAATCCCTCAAACTCGCTTGTTATGATTTTGGAAGGAACCGGTGAAGTGGGAACTAAAATCGAAAAAGGGTGGATTTACCATACAGGAATGAAAGCAGAGCTGGAATTCGTGCCGACCATCCAAAGAGAGATTCTTTTTAAGTAGACCTACACAGGTTGTTTTAAATGTAGGCTGATCATTATAATAGAAATCTTGTGATTGAGAAGGAAGCATTACCGATTTCTTACCGTCATACTTTTCAGAGCCTTGAACGAGTGATTATTTGGGAACCTTATGCTTATTCCACTTTGGAGGATCATTCCAGTAAGCTCTCCTATGATAGTTCCCGTATTGAAATACAAAAGATAGAAGGGCGATTTACTCCAAGAAATATTCCAGTTGTGTTACGTACCATCGCCGATAATAACAGGAGTTGGCGACTTCATATCAAGTATTCAGACGGAGCAGAAAATGGTTCAAACAAAGAAGAAAACCTAAATGAAATCGTAATGAATGTTATGAGCGATACGAAAGGAGAAAAATTATGAGAGTAAAATATCCCTCGCCTGGAGGCTTGCCGGCACCTGTTAAGCCCTTTGGATCCATCAATGTCGACAAAAATGAAAAAACAGGTGAAATTACCGTAATTGCTCAAGTGTTATTAGATCGCTTGGTTGATAATGAAGGAAAAGAAATTGAAGGGGCAGAATTCGGTTTAGCATTAGATGGTTCTGCTTCAATGAAGGACTTATATGGAACAGAGTTGGGACCCTTCGGTTTTGGTTCACCCAATGTTATTGAACCAGTCGCAAAGTCAATGCTCAAATTTTTAGCTGAATACTCAGGGGATGGTACAGTTGAATTGGCTTATTGGGCTGTTGGCCCTGGTGGAAAAGATGTTGAAGGAGTGGGAAAAATTAAGCAAGACCAGTTAGATTCTTTAAAGGTGCGGCCCAGAAAAAAAATGGGACGTAGCACATATTTAATGCCAATTATAGATCATTTTGTTAATAACAAGCTAATAAATGCTTCTTGGGCAATGGCGGTTATTATTACTGACGGCTTAATTGATGATATGCAGGATGTCGAAAAATGGACTGAACAGTTTGCAGTTGAAGTTGATACTGGTCGGCGAAAGCTTATTAAATTAGTCTTGATTGGTTTGGGTGAACAGGTTGATGCCGGACAATTAGAAAGATTAGATGATTTTGAGGCGTCCGTAGATATAGATATTTGGTCCTCAAAATTGGCGTCTGAAATGGAAGCACTTCATGAAATTTTTGATGAAGTTATGTCCGAGGAATTACAAGTAGCACCTTCTGGTAAAATACTCGACAATGGTGGTAACATTTTAAGGGCTTATAATGATGGACTCCCTGCTAAAATGGAATTTAAGCTTCATCCCAGTTCTACTGCTTTTAAAGTAGAAATTCCTGGACAGCCATCGGTTGAACAAGATCTGTCAGAGGCCCTCAATTTGCTTAAATGAAAACGAGGAGTGACATGCCATGCAATTACCAAGCAATATCCTTCACAAAGCATTTAGTGAAATAGATGTGAATGAGAAAAGTAACAAGCTTGAAATCTCTTTCAGCACCATGGTTGGTTTGTCTGGAGAGATGTCCGAGGGATGGGAAACCGGCATTGCAGTTGATGCAAGCGTTTCTATGGTAGATGCCTTTGGAAAAGGGTTAAAGGGTTCTGTGCCAGAGGATATTAAGAAAAAATACCGCAAAAAAGGCTGGATACAAACCCGGAAACATGATGGAAAGACAGTACATTATTGGAAGGAGGATGCTTATAAGGATGCAATAAAACGGGGTTACCTTACCCAAACACAGAATATTGTTGAACATGAAGCAAGACGATTCAGCTCATATTTAGCTGATAATCTTGATGAAGATGGTGGAACTGATATTATATATTGGGCATGCGGCAAAGATGGAAAAAGCATTGAAGAATTTGGAGAACTGGATTCTCAAACTTGTCTAATGATGGAATTCAAAGGGCCCAAAAATAACAGTTTTGGCCAGGAAACGCATTTACTTCCTGCTGTTAAATATTTTGAAAAAAAATACCGTTCTGCAAAAAGAGGCTTATTTATTTTCATAACAGATGGGCAACTCAACGACTTAGATGATTTGAAAAACTTTACGGGAAGCCTTGCTAAAGAGATTGAAGCAGGCAAACGTAACTTATTCAAGGCGGTCCTGATAGGTATTGGAGATGAAATAGATGAAAAACAGATGGTTGAACTTGATGATTTAGATACAGGGACAGTAGACATTTGGGATCATAAGATTGCAAAAAAAATGAAAGATATTATGGAAATCTTTGCGGAACTCGTAGATGAGAATACAATCATTGGGCCTACAGGCGCTATTTATGATAGCAACGGCAACGTTGTTAAAAAGTATAATGACGGTGTACCGGCGAGAGGTTATTTTGATCTGCCCATGAATAGCACATTTTTTACCTTTGAGGTTGGAGACCAAACCATTAAACAAACAATAAGGAGGCCATGATATGAATCAAGAAAAAATAATTATGGGGGCTCCACCGGATAAAGAACAAAAATCCAAAAAGGGCCTTTTGATTTTTGTTATTTCCGTAGTTCTTTTGATCATTATTGGGGTTATCTTTTTTAAAGACCGATTTATGCCATCAAGCACTCAACAAACAGAAAAACACGCTAAAACTCCACAATTAGGTGAGGAACAACAACCCTCTGTTTCCGAAAAACTTGTAATAGCTCAACAGCCTGCAACAGAAGAAACAGAACACGAATCTTTAGCATCTGTCGGAGGAAAACAGCCTTCTATTTCTCAAGAACCTACAATAGTCAAACTTAGCGAGACAGAAAAACCATCAAGTGAGATTTCAATCGCTCAACCATCGGAGAAAAAAATTGAATTCCCACCACCTGCCGAGGAGCCATTACCAGTTGTTTCTGAAAAACCTGAAGCCTTACAACTCGCTGAAACGCAAAAAGCGCAAGTAGCAAAAGAAAAAACTAAGGCTTTTCATGCGATACCTGTACGAAAATCTCAAGCAAGTGTCTGGGTAGTAAAGAAAGGTGATTCCCTATGGAAGATTTCTTGCAATCCCCAAATTGTTGGAGATCCATTTAAGTGGCATTTGATTTATGATGCTAATAAAAACCAAATTAAGGATCCTAATCTAATTTATCCGGGTCAAGAATTAATAATTCCAAAAAATTAGTAGCAAGGAGAGAAGATGAGAAGATTACCTGTTTATTTGCTATTGGATGTCTCTGGATCCATGACAGGGGAACCTATTGAAGCTGTTAGAAATGGTTTGTCAATGCTTGTCAACGGACTCAGAGGTGAACCTCAGGCCTTGGAAACTGCTTACCTGAGTGTTATTACTTTTGAAAGTGTTGCAAAGCAAATTGTTCCTTTAACAGATCTGATATCATTTCAGGAGCCACAACTTAAGGCAGGTGGGGCAACAGCATTAGGGAACGCATTAGAATTGTTGAGTAACAAGCTCGATACCGAAGTTAAAAGGGGAACATCTGAAGAGAAAGGAGATTGGACGCCATTAGTTTTTTTAATGACTGACGGACAACCTACTGACAACTGGCAGAAGGGTGCAGATGAACTTAAGAAGAGAAAAGCGACGGTTATTGCATGTGCTGCTGGTTTTGATGCTGATACGAATGCTCTAAAGCAAATTACTGAGATTGTCGTTGAGCTAAAATCAGCATCTAAAAATGACATTGTAGCATTTTTTAAATGGGTAACTGCTTCCGTTACAACAGGAAGCCAGAAAATTCAAGCTGGCGGCGAAGAAAAAGCCGGATTGGGTGAATTGCCGCCACCCCCGCCAGAACTTAATGTTGTTGTATAAGGAATAATAAACATTGAGTGGTGGGAAGAGGTTTTGGCAGGATTAAGGACTCGTCATTAGACCTTTGCTTAAAATATTATCGTTTGCCACGTGGTGTAATAATCTTGTAAAAGCCTTTCGCTATAACTCGTCGACTCGGAAAGTCAGAGACTACTAAAGGGAGAATAATGTGCGTAGATTACCAGTATTTTTTCTAATTGATGTATCCGAATCTATGGTAGGAGATCCGATTACGAATGTGAATTCTGGGATGCGTAAAATCATTACCAATCTGAAAAGTAATCCAATGGCGTTGGAAACAGCATATATCTCTATCATTGTATTTGCCGGAAAGGCCAAGTCAATAATTCCACTGACTGATTTGTTGAGTTTTACCACTCCTGAACTCCACATTGGAGGAGGAACCGCACTTGGTAATGCAATGAATTTCCTGATGGATGAAATGGAAAGGCAAATTCAAAGCACAACTTATGAAGCGAAAGGAGATTGGAAACCCATTATCTTCCTTTTTACAGACGGAGCGCCGACTGATAATGTGACTTCAGCCATAACTCGCTGGAAATCCCATTTCAAAAACAAAGCAAATCTCATTGCAATTTCAATAGGAAATCAGGCAGATACGACGATTTTAAAGAAATTTACAGAGAATGTTTTCATTTTCAACAATAGAAGTCCACAAGCCTATTCTGAATTTTTCAACTGGATATCTGCATCTATCGAAACAAAAAGTATCAACCTGACAGCAGGAGGTGCTGATGAATTTCAACTTCCGGAGTCAGATCAAGTAATTCTGCAAAAAGAAGACATATATGATCCAAAAACCGATCATGATGAACGCTTTGCAATCCTTCTTTCGCGCTGTCAACAAACGAAGAAACCGTACCTGATCAAATTTATCAAAGAATCTTCAAGCGAATATATTTCTGACGGTGCATATAGTATTTCTGAAGAATATTTTAGTCTTTCAGCAGAGAGACAAAGCTCTACCATGGGCACTGAACATTTAGACATTATTCCTGCTTGCCCTGAATGTGCTCATCCGGCTCTTGCGTGCTGTTCGTGTAAACATCTGTTTTGTGTCGGCAAAGATGAGAAGAATCGCTGTCCGTGGTGTGGGCATGAAGTTGTTGTTCAATATTCCGGCGCCTTCGATATTTCCAGAACACAAGGATAAATAGTATGGTCGAACTAATATCGCTACTTTTTAATATGCTAATACTGGGATTAATTGTTCATTGGATTTTGAGTTTCATCAAATCTACTCAATACAGCCAGATTGAAAAAGTTCGAAGTTTTCTGGACAAAATCTATGACCCTCTTCTTGATCTTATCAAAGACAAAATAAAACCTGTTATTAAGATGCAAGATGGAAGGCATCTGGATTTTTCTTCCATGATTCTTTTGGTCATTTTTGCTCTTGCGAGAAAACTCATATACTTTGTATTCTGATATTGTACTTTGATATCATAATTTGTGTAGGAGGTATGCTGTACAAGGAGAATCGAATGAAGAAAGAAAAACTCAGCAAATCTGAGCTGGATACTATAAGGCGTATCATTAAGGAAAATGATGCTCAACAAACAATAAGCCACCTTAGTTACGATCAAATTGAAAAAGCATGGAATAATATTCCCGAAAAGGATGCCAACAAACTTTATCGCGTTGGTGAAAGCTCTCACACACCAATGAGAATTATATTGACCGGGTTACCGGATAATCCATCATACAAAAGCAAAGTTGAAAAAGCTGTTTTTAAGTCATTTTCTGCGAGTTTAATTGAAATAGCCGGAAAATCAAAAGCCTCAGGAGGGTCTGAACTTCCCATAAAAGTTGACAAGAATCGTAAAAAATCGGATCAGGCCATATTACCTACTTCCCCACCCGACACTGAAGCTTCCGAATTACCGATCAAGTCAACGAAAGATAAAGATTCTGAACTAACATCCATACCGTCTGACAGTAAAGGTTTCAAATCAGCGCCAGTATCAAAAGAAATTGGATATTCTGAGTTGGCAACCACATCAGTTCAAACCAAAGGTTTTGAACCAGCGACTGCACCACCTGAAACCAAGGTCCCTGACTCACCAACTGTAGCACCGGAAGTCGAAGTTTATGATACCTATGCACTAAAGAACGGCAAGGTTGGAGAGGAATATTCTGATACCCTTGATTTTGACAAAATTCACCCGGGTGAAAAAATCAATGACTACACTGTTGACGGTTTAGAAGAAATTGGTCTTGAGCTGGATAGTAATAAGAGATTAATTAAAGGAATGCCCAAAAAAGCGGGAGATCCATCGCAAAATTATGAATTTGAATTAACAGTAAGATATGAAACGGATAACGCTGAAGAAGCAAGCAGAAAAAAAATATCTATTAAAATTCTTCCGGATCCTAAATTGATGTGGAAGAATTTGGAACCTCCAAAAGAGTCAGAAGATCGCAAACCTCACGAGTATAAGAAATTGATAAGACTTAAAGAAGACAAAAATGGCAAAGAAAGGCTCCTTATTGCTGCCAGTAAGAGAGGCCGTTCTCATGCACATAAAGCTTTGTTTCGAGATGACCATGTGGAAATTGAATATCTAAAAGAACTTGGGTGGTCAGTTTTGGCGGTTGCAGATGGAGCCGGCTCGGCACATTTGTCAAGAGTCGGTTCACAAATCGGGTGTAAAACGGCCTTGAAGCATATTACAGGAAAACTTGGGACATACGATGATGAGCTGACAACTAAGATTAAGGCTACCGTCAAGAATGATGATATCGTGAGCGATAATAGGGATGATAAAGCATTAAGGAAATTATTGTACGAAATAACTGCTGCAGCCGGTTATGAATCAGCTAAAGCAATTCATGAAGAAGCAGGGAAGAGGCGTGCGGAAGTGAAGAATTTCAGTACCACATTATTGCTGGCTATTCATAAACAATTTGATTTCGGAGACTTTGTTGCCAGCTTTTGGGTAGGAGATGGTGCGCTGGCCATCTATAGTGAGTCAAAAGGGGTACAATTATTGGGAGTACCAGATGCTGGTGAATTTAGCGGCGAGACGATGTTTGTTACCATGAATAGAGTACTTACACCAGAAGAGCTTGCAAAACGAATATGCTATGCGGTTACGGATGATTTCACCGCATTATTCGCAATGACAGATGGGGTTTCAGATCCAAAGTTTGTAACTGAGAAGAATTTGGAAAACTCATCATACTGGGATAACCTCTGGAATAATTTACAAAAAGCGGTTTTTGATACAAAAGAGGATTTCGACACAAAATTATTGGAATGGCTCGATTTTTGGGCAGAAGGCGAGCATGATGATAGAACCATTGCAATTTTATTTTAAAACGCGGAGCAAAGCAGATGGGCAAAAAGGTATCAATCAAAGCCACGGATGGAACCATCATAGAATATATTGATGTTGTTATTGGCGAAGGGGGAATGAAAAAGGTATATTTTGCTTCGGACAACGCACATGTAGTAGCTTTTTATAAGGACGATCAAGATTACACAACAAGGGATAGACTTGACAACATTGTAAACAAATTTTGCCCCCTAAACGATTCGGATTGTGGAGAATATTGGAAAAATCTATATTGCTGGCCAATAAAGATAGTTGATGAAACAAAATTGGGTATTGTAGTACCCAAGTACGCAAAACATTTCTTCTTTGAAGCAGGTCCCATGAAGGGAAAAGAAAAAGAAGGTAAATGGTTCGCATCTGCCAAGTTAAGAAGGTTGTTAGATCCATCTGAAAAGGGAACCTGGTTAAGTTATTTCCAAGTTGCCATTCTTCTCAGTAGGGCAGTACGAAGAATGCATGCAAGTGGGTTAGCGCATTCGGATCTTTCTTACAAAAATGTTTTGATTGATCCAAAAGGGGGCCATGCTGCAATAATTGACATTGACGGTCTGGTTGTTCCAAGTAAATACCCTCCAGATGTGTTAGGTACACCGGATTTTATTGCTCCCGAAGTATATAAAACTCTCAAGCTTGATTTTAAGGATAAAAATAGAATACTTCCTTCAAGAACAACCGATCTTCACGCACTTGCTGTGCTTATCTATATGTACCTTTTGTATCGGCATCCATTAAGAGGCAAGAAAGTTCATGACCTGGATCCGACTAAGGATGAGGAACTTTCCATGGGAGAAAAGGCTCTTTTTATAGAGCATTCGAGAGATAAAAGCAATCGGCCAAAAGAAAAGGACCCTGCTTACATGCCTTGGGCAGATGTGGATAAAATTCCTTATACAGTCACCGGACCATATCTAAAAAAGCTATTCGATAGAGCGTTTATAGATGGACTCCATAATCCAGCCCAGCGTCCCATTGCCGATGACTGGGAAGAGAGTTTGATAAAAACTATTGATCTGATGCAACCGTGTGGGAATTCTAAATGCGAACAAAAGTGGTTTGTTTTTGACAATACCAGTAAGTCCCTGTGTCCCTTTTGCGGCTGGAAGTTCAAAGGGTTGTTACCAATTCTAAACCTTTATTCTTCCAGAAAGCAAGGCCAGTTCAATTCCGATAATCATAGATTGATGGTTTATCATAATCAATTTTTGTATCCCTGGCATGTGAACAAGAGGATATTTCCGAACGAAAGGCTTTCAGAGAATGAAAAAAAACCGGTTGGGTATTTTGCCTTTCACAAAGGCAAGTGGGTGTTTGTCAACCAGAATGTTCCGAACATGAAGGACCTTACAGAAAATAAAGACATTCCAATCGGGTCAATGGTTGAGCTAAAAGACAGAAAGCAAATATTGCTTTCCCGGGGAGATGGTGGACGACTTGTTTTTGTGCAAATGGTGAAGGCTTAATTCTGGCTATTATTATAGATGAGAAGATTACCAATATATTTGCTGTTAGATGTTTCTGAGACAATGAAAGGAGAACCAATTGAAGCACTAAACAACGGTTTATTCCTGTTCGTTAACGCATTGAGGGGTGAACCTCAAGCTCTTGAGACAGTCTGTTTAAGTGTTATTACCTTTGGAAACATCGCAAAACAAATTGTTCTTTTAACAGATTTAGTATCATTCCAAGTACCCCAATTTAGTGCAGGTGGCTATAGAGTATTAGGTGCTGCATTAGAATTATTGGATGAGAGGCTTGAAGTTGAGGTAAAAAAACCCACTAGAGATGAAAAGGGTGATTGGAAACCCATTATTTTTCTTTTTACGGATGGTATTCCTTCCGATAATTGGCAAAATGGTGCAGGTAAAATAAAGAAACAAGATGTGACTGTTGTTGCTTGTGCAGCTGGATTTAATGCTGACTTAAATCTACTAAAACAGATTACCGAAAATGTAATTGAACTCAAATCAGCATCAAAATATGATATCTCGAAGTATTTCCGTTGGGAAACTCAAAATCTATTAGAATCAAAAATGCTTCTCCAGGAAACTGAGACTGGAACACAAGAAGGATTTACTGATATGAAAAGCCTGCAGGATCAGATTAAAAAAACGAGTAAAGATGGAATCCTCGAGCTTCCATATGGGGGAGAATTTCATGAAAAATTGGTAATCAAAAAACCTATTACAATTCGCTCCATCACATCACCTATCACGATAGTAGGAGCCTCGCCCACAATAACAATACAGAAAAAGAGTGTTGTTTTCGAGAACATAAATGTCGTGAGCTCGGATGAGAAGAATATATGTCTGTCAATAAAAAAAGGGATAAATCCCAAGTTCAATAATGTTTTCGTAAAAGGAAGGGTTGAAGGCTTGGAGGGAGAAGAAGGGCATTGGGAGATACCAGATGTTTTAGAGCTACCCATTGAACCGAATAAGGTCAATAAGAAAAAAATTATTATTCGATGCCCGGTTCCCGCAAAAATTTATCCTGAGGACATAGCTGTTGTAAGTTGTAACCCAAGCGAATTAAATTCAGGGATTAATGAAATAGAAATAACTACACATGAAATTCTAAAAGATACCTTAGTTACAGGTGATTTTGTCATTGAAACGTTGAAGTATAAGCTGAAAAGAAGAATATCATTAACTGGCAATACCTTCGATCTGAAACATGTTGCGACTGTTCATGATGAGGAGTATTTATGGGTCTGTCAATCAGCCAAAAGCACTATAAATGCCAATATACTGAAGCAGCTACCAGAAGGAGATCAAGGAGTGCCATATCAGTTCGTATTGGATGAAGATGCGCTAAAAAGTAAAGGCTATAATATTCAGGTTGATGGTCTTCCCAATGGTTTACGCCTTAACAAATCAGCATTGTTTCCCAAAATCGAAGGTACCACCAAAAAGTTTGGTGAATTCGAAGTGACTTTTGTTTTTTGTAAGGATAATGTTGAATACAAATTTCCATCTAAATTACAGATCAATGAAAAAATCATTGTTCCCCTCAAAATTAAACCTTTGCCAGATCCCATTGAAGCCATTGAAGAAAAGATGATTAGCATAAAATTTGATATACTGAGCAGCAACTCATCTAAGATCACGTTACAAACAGAGAAAGATTTACCGAAGGGCTTACAATTAGATGAATCAACCCGTAAAATTTGCGGCAAGATTGCACACCATGGCATGTACAATACTATAGTCCGAATCAAGGATGACACAAATGAGTTGCGCCAAACCGTCAATCTTTTTGTAAAACCGAAAGATCCATTAAAGTTGAAAATTGAAAAAACATATACGTTCTATAAAAATGAAGAATTTAGGATTCCAATAACTATTGATGACGCAACAAGATTAGTACCCAAGCTTCAAGTGGGAAGCCAACCTCCAGGGCAGATAAAACTGCAGTCTGAGGAAGGCAGGCATTGCCTCATAGGTAGATTAACGGAACCTATAACATATGATGTTAAAATAAAGATTGAAGACATCTATAACCGACACGTTAATAAGACTATTCTCATTCAGTGTATCGAAAAGCCTATCTATACGGTTACATGGAGCCCGGATTCTCCAATAATTGTAAAGGGATGTAAACTTGATGCCTTTAGTGAGCAGATAAATGCAAAAATCCGTGAAAATAGGAGGTTAAAACCGAAATACAGTTGTGTTGGAAGACTACCATCTAATTATACCTTAACAAAAAATGGATGTCTTACTGGAAAGATTGACGGAGAACATCATTTGATAAAGATCAGGGCAGAGGTCAGTGATTGGTATAGTGATAAGGAATTTGAAGTTATTACAAATTTTGGTAGTACAAAAATTGTTACTTTCAGAGATCCAATTCCTGAAGAGTCAATTTTTCATATGGGCACAAAAAAAGTAGATAATAATAAATCCGAACAAATTGCAATTAGAAAGGAATTGAAAAAGGGAAGAATTAACGAGAACTATAAGGAAAGCCTGCTTGCAAAGGAAATATATATCCCTCAGCATGTTACCTTTGCAGTTAGTAGGCTACCTGAAGGATTGAGATATAATCCTAATAACTTTTCCATTGAGGGAATCCCAAAGAAAGAAGGGGTGTATCGTATAGAGGTCTCTAATCCTGTTGATAACTCAACAACAAAAATGAATATGGAAATAACAACATCTCTATTTCATTATGAGACCACCAACCAAGCTGAAAAACCGCGTGAAAAGAAGAAAGACCGCAAAGCAAAGTTTGAGATTGGCGAAGCTTTCAAAGCTTTTCAAAAGAGTAGATAATTATTGGCAGCAATAAAGTTAAACGGTTAGTTAAATCATATATGAACACCAACAGCACTATCAGCACTTTAAAAAGGTTTAATTGGATTGTTTTGCAAAAAGGTGAACTTCCACTAGAACCAAATGGTATGCGCCTTCCAATTGAGGGAGAACATAGATGTAGCTCAGTGCTTATTTGGCCTGAAAACGAACGCCCATCTGCAGAGAACACAATTTTGACTGATCCTTGCTTTACGGACTTTGAGTTCCTGCATGCGGTGCAGCTACTTGATAGTTTTGGGATATCATTCAACGATATTGGTTATATTTTTGTGACTCATGAACACAGGGACCATCGACTTCGTATACCTTCAAAGGAATCCCATTTTAAATTTAATAGGTTTGAGTTTTGTTTAAGTGAATTACTAACAGATATTTCTACTATGTTCTGTCCCGGCCATGATCCTCATCTTCAGGTGTTAAGCTTTCCTTCGATTACAAACGATGACGTATGGATAGTGGGCGACGCAATTCTTGATAGAAGATGGCTTAAAGCCTGGCGTTATTACTGGCCTAACAATTATTCACCTGCTGAAATAACAGAAACGTGGCGAAGTGTCGCAAAAATCCTTTCGTATGCCGATATCATAGTTCCTGGTCATGGTTTACCATTTCGTGTCACAGCTTCTTTAATCAAAGCATTACTTTTACAATTTCCAGAGGCGGAGTGTTCGGGTGAGTGCAAAGAGGAAATAGAACATATTCTTAATAGCAGGATAGAGAAGCTGTATGCTGAAGATAAAACATCTACACCAAATTCATATCGTTACGGTCAAGTCACACAATCTAAAGTGATACTACCAAATATCATTTTTTCAAATGGGCAGACCCAAGATACATCAACAGGTAACACTGCCATCTTTCTTCATGGTAAATTGATAGGTAAAGGTGTCGAGAGACCTGCTTTACATTGTGCACCACTTCTTCACGAAATTGTCTCTTTTAGTAAGCTTTGTATCATTATGCCGGAGTTTCAGTCGCTGCTTCCTAGAGTGCGTGAGGAACCGTTAAATCTTGATCTTGGTCCTATCTCTGAGAGTATATTTGAATCTGTTATAACCTCTACCACTGACAAAGATAAGGTGACCTTCATTGCTTATTCTTTTGGCTGTATTTTACTGGCAAAATTATTGCTTACAGAACTGAGCGAAAAGGCTGATCAGATTGTTTTCATTGCTCCGGTAATCTCGGAAAAAATTCAGGAAACCTGGAAAGAAACTTTGTCAGAAGCGCCTACGCTTATAACTTGGGGAACTCACGATCAATTCGTGAAAAATCCTGAGGGCCTGACTGCGTGGTTTCCAAATGCATCATTTTTCCCGATTACCGGAGGAAATCATTTGTACTATTTGATGCCGAGCCCCATGGATAGATATGACGAAAATCCGGCCGCAATATCCAGAAAAATGCAAGTTAAGATTACGGCAAGACAAATAGTAAACTTCCTTAGATGTGAAAAAGATAGAAATGATCTATCTACGGTCAATTTAGTTGAATCGTCTCCAAATGGTAAGGCAGATCTTACAAATGAGTTTTATAAGAAATATTTCATAGCAGAAACACTATACGCAAAATTCGATAACGCAAATTGGCAATCTTACTGAAAGTGTTAAGTAAAATGGAGTTACTGATCCAACATGTGACCTATTGTTTGGGAATATATTCGAATGAATGATAGAATTAAGCTTATTATATGCACAGCAGGAGGACTTGGATTATCTCCATATTTTCCAGGAAGTTGTGGAGCTCTGTTGGGGGTGGTGATCCATCTTTCTATCTCTTACCTTATAATACCTCAATATCACAGATTACTTCTCATTGTAGCTTTTCTCATTGTTAGTTTTGCCCACTTTCTACTGAATGATTGGGCTGAAACTTATTGGCAAGAACATGACTCAAAGCACTTTGTTCTTGACGAAGTTGCAGGATATCTTATTGTACCCATCTTTTTCAACAAGGGGCAGCTTTGGCAAATTGCTTTATGGGGTTTTTTGCTTTTTAGGATTCTGGACATCATCAAGGTTCCACCGGCAAGACAAATTGATCAACAAATGAAAAATGCTTGCGGAGTTCTTCTGGATGATGTAATTAGTGCCTTTTATGCGATAGTTATTATGTATATTGGTTACTATTTTTTGTTGTAAAAATGAAATATTGTGCTCTGTAAATTTTTGTCAAAGATATCATAACTTGTTATTCCAGGCGGCTGCGCCGCCTGGAATCGCGGTGCTGACTACGTCGAGCACCTTGTCCCGGCGCTACGCGCCGGAACAAGGTACTCGACCGGACACCGTGAACCGTACAATCAAACTGCGTTTGCTTGCACGGCCCACGGTGCCGGTCAGCACCGCGATTGTTGGTACGAGATTATAATTTATCTCAGATAAACTTGAGGGTCAAAATACCGTTTTAAAAGGTTTGCCTGTTGTATATAATGCTAAGTCAGTACCAATAAAAAAGGAGAGAGATATGCTCAATGAATTGTGGGTTATTAGTTATGGGTTATTCGTTCTATCAGCCTCGTGTTACCTTCTCTTTGTAACTTCCGATCCTTTGGAAGAAGTAGGCGGTCGACTGGGGCGACTTCTTCGGTTACCCGAAGATGTTATTGCTTCTACTTTCCAGGCCATGGCGACTTCTGGACCGGAAATTGTTATGGCGATACTCGCAGCCACGCCGTTTGTTGCCAGCGAAGTATGGGGTACCCTGCAACTGGGTGAAAGAGCCAGTTCGGGAACACTGAACATGGCCTTTTCCGCCATGGACAATCTCCTGGGGATCGGTTGTTTGGGTATGATTTTTATGCTTAAAAGAGGAACTGTTAAGCGCGAAGAAATTATCGTTGTTGAACCAAGCGTCAAAATTGGGCTTCTTTTCTATATTTTGTCATCCTGTTGTTTGTCGATCTTTATTAATGACTCCGTTATTACCGAAACCGAAGCATGGATTCTTATGATTATCGGTATCATATTTATTATATCTCAATTTTTTATTCCCAGCCTTATCAAGCGCAACCAACAAAGAAAAAATGATGCAGGATTAAACCAGTCTTCGCAAGAAGAGAATTCGGATGACGAGAAAGACGAAGATAAACCACTCCCAGCAACTTTTGGCGGCTGGTTTGTTGATTTCACAAATAATGGTTTCATCTATGCGTTTCTGGTATTTGCATTGGTAATATTTGTTCGCCAATGTCTTGGAGCTACGTTCAATATGGCCACAGTTGGAATCGTTTCTGTAGGCGGTATTTTAATCATGTTTACTTCTTATGTCAGCAGTTTTCCTGAGTTCATGATGACGTACCGTTATGCAGTTGCCAACAAAAAAAGCGCGCTTCTTGGCATGTTGTTCGGATCCAACGTGATAGATTTGGCTTTTGCAGGATTTCGTCCCATTTGGCTTCACGAGCCGATGGAAGTCTATACGACTGGTCTCAGACCGGAATTTCTGCCGGCGTATATCTGGTCTCTGCCGATTATCGCCATTTTAGCTCTGGTCGGTATATGGACTGGATTTGTGAAATACAAACATGCGTATCCTCTGGTGGCCTTTTATATCTTCTATATCGTTTCAGGATTCGTTTTATTGTAAAATAACAACTATTTGTTAATCTACTGGTATTATAAGCCATAAAACAATCTTCAATATTTTTTAAAAGTTATAATAGATTTTGACAATACTACTTAAATCAAAAGGAGGAAAAAATGGAACTTAAGCAAAAAGGAGCTGAAGCTAATGTTGGTGGATTTAAACAACTGATGGTTTCGATGAAGTGGACAACAGCAGCCGATTTTGACCTGGCTGCAGCCTATGAGAGCAAAGATGGCAAGCAGGGCCTCATCTATTTCGGTGAATTGGGTGATTTGAATGCATTTCCATTTATGCAACTCAGTGGCGATGAGGGTGTTGGCGATGCTGGTGGTGATAATGAAGAAACCATGCGCATTACCAAGCTGGACGATATGAACTATGTTTGGCTCTTGTGTTGGGATTACGGAAAGGTCAAGGATGGTACGCCTGCTAGATTCAGAGACAGTGACGTTTCTCTTTCTGTTATGGACGACAAAGGGAACTCCCATGACATTAATCTTGATACCGGGGATATGGGTAATGTCGCCCTTCTTGCGACAATTGATAATACCAGTCCAATTGGCATTAAGCTTATCAATGACAGCAAGGCAGGAACGCTGAAGGGCTTGCAAAACCTTCAAGAACTAATGAATATCATTCAAAGTTAAGGAAAGAAGGAAAGGAGGATAGAATCATGACCGACCATATGACAAAACCACTTGGCGAGCTGGCTGTCGACATTCTCGACGATGGAGTTATTGATGCTGACGAAGTTCAATGCCTACGAGAGCGGATCTATGCAGACAAAATCATTGATCGCGAAGAAGCCGACTTTCTGTTCAAGCTGAATGATGGTGCATCCGGTGCAAACAACGATCCTTCATGGAAAGAGCTTTTTGTGGAGGCAATAACCGATTATGTTACCAAGGATGAGCAGTCACCCGGCGTTGTTGATGCTGACGAAGTCGCCTATCTCATTGAGAAAATCAAGACCGATAACAAGGTTGATGACGTGGAACTGGCGCTTCTTGTGAACATCACTGTCACTGCGCAGGAGTGCCATGAATCGTTCAACGTTTTTGTACTGGAATCATTGAAGGCAGCAATTCTTGAGGATGGAATTATTGATGACAACGAGGTTGATATGCTCAAAAAGGTCATCTACGGCACAGGCGGTGGTGCCGGAGAAGGAGTCGATCGGGCTGAAGCTGATTTCCTCTTTGACCTCAACGATGCTACCTCGGGCAAGAACAATTCCCCTGCCTGGAAGGATTTGTTCGTCGAAGCGATTTCCAAGCACATACTCGAAGACGAAAACTCTCCGGGTGTAATTGATGAAGATGAGGCGGACTGGCTGATCGGACGCGTTGAGGGGGACGAAACTTACGATGACAACGAGAAGGCTCTTCTATTACACGTCAAGGCAAACGCGAAAGAGATTCACGACAAACTGAAATTCAAGATGGACATTCAAAATATTAACTGAAAAAGTACGGACACGAGCGGCGACCGGTCGTATTGCTTTTAATACGGCCGGTCACATTTTGGAATCTACTGCTTTTACGAGCTTTATCTCATAAAGTAGTAGGTATCCAAATTTTTTGATTTTGGGTTCAATAAACGGAAAAGACAAAAGGAGAGTATATATGGGATTTTGGGACAACCTCAAAGACAAAGCAGTGCAATTGAACGAGGGACTTAAAACAAAGGTTGGTCAGTTTAAGAATGCGAGTTTTGCAGACGCGTCAATGGCGATGTGCGCACTGATTGCAGCCGCAGATGGCACTATCGATGCTTCTGAGCGGCAAAAAACCGCTGCTTTCATAATGAACAACGATACCTTGAAAGTGTTCGATACCTCGGAGCTGCAGACGAAGTTCATCTACTATTTCGACAAGCTCCAGTCAGATTATGATTTCGGTAAGATCGAAGCCATCCAGAGCATCAGCAAGCTCAAGAAGAAAGCAGATCAGGCACGCGCCGTCATCCAAGTCGGTATCATCATTGGCGGTGCAGATGGCAACTTCGACGACGACGAAAAGGCTGCTGTCCGCGAGGCGTGTTTTGCAGTGGGAATCAGTTCGAACGAATTCGACTTATAATACTTACAGGAGGGAAGAGATTATGGAGCTCAAGCAGAAAGGCGCCAACGCAATAATCGGGGACTTCAAACAATTGAAGGTTTCATTAATTTGGACTTCGCCTGTTGATCTGGATTTGATGGCTTTTTACAAGACTAAAGACGGCAGGGTCGGCGGAGTGTATTCAGATAACTATGCAGACGGCTCTCTCGGTGATCTTAATGGGTTTCCATTCATTCAGCTTTCCGGAGATGAGGGCGTTGGCGCTGTCGGCGGGGATAACCGGGAAGAAATGCGAATCGCTGAACTAGACGATTTTGAGGAACTTCATATCGTTGCCGTAAATTTTACGGATGCATCTTCCGGTTCCGACAAAGTTTTTGCTGACTATGATGCCAGAGTTGAAGTGGTTACTGACAAAGGAGATAGCCATACCGTTGCTCTGGATTCCGGACAGTCGGGTTCCGTGGCAGCGCTCTGCAAATTTGCCAGCGGTTTTATGGGTACATCCCTTGTAAATAACAGCAATGTGATGAGTTTTGATAACTTCAAGTCTGTCGTGCCCGGTGCTTCGGCTATCAAACTTGCATCCAAAGTAGTCCTGAAGCAAAAGGGAGAAAAAACCGTTTTGTCCGGTAACGACTTCCAGGCAACACTCAGGTGGAAAGCTTCGGTTGATCTTGATCTGCACTGTTTTTACCAGTTAAAAGGTGCGGCACCTGCGCCTGCGAAGGGCGTATTGAGCAAAATCTTTGGTAGAAGCGGTTCCGGTTCCGGAGAAGGGCATGTGTGTTTTTCCAGCCGTGGCAGCAAGGGAGGTTCTCCATGGATTTACCTTGACCAGGATGCTGGAATCGGCGACGTAGGTGGTGACAACGAAGAGAATATCTACTTCACCAAATTGGACAACATCAAGCATGCACTGGTCGTTGCCAATATTTACAATAAGGCAAATGCTAACTTTGCCAGCTATGATGGTATGGTAATCGTGCGGTGTGGTGGGCGCGAGATAGAGGTGCCTCTGACTGAGAGCAATCCCGGTAGTTGGTGTGTGATTGCCAGATTTGATAATAGCAGCGGAACACCACAGCTCATCAACGTCAATAAGACTCAGCAAAACGAACCAACGATCAACCAGTTTGTATAGGATTCAGCCGGTGTAAAAGGATACAGCGCAATGGAAGACATGTTTGCAGATTACAAAAGAGAAATGGCGCAGAAAGATGGGGGAAAAATGTGCCGGAGACAGACATTCAACCGACTCAGTACACACCGGCAGCCAAGTGTAGCTTTCAATACTTATATCGGGGTGCTTTTGCAATGCTTAAGATGAATCTCAAGGAAGGCGAAAGGATCAAAGCTGAATCGATGCGATGGTGGCAATGAGTCCAAATGTAAGAGTCGAAGGCAAGCTGGAGGGTGGTGTCCTTGGCGGACTGGGACGAATGCTTTCGGGCGAAAAGTTTTTCTTTCAGACACTTACTGCTCAACACGGGCCTGGTGAGGTTTACCTGTCTCCGGTTATTCCCGGTGAAATTATGGATATTGAAATGGATGTCGATATCTCCTATATTCTCCAAAAAGACGGCTTTTTCGCTGGCTCAGAAGGCATAGCAATAACAACAAAAATGCAGAATCTTGCTAAGGGTATCTTTTCGGGGGAAGGCTTTTTTGTAATTAAGGCCACCGGTAAGGGAACATTGTTTGTCAGCTCCTATGGCGCAATTCATCCCTTCGCTCTTTCGCAAGGAGAAGAGATCATTGTTGACAACTATCACCTGGTGGCGTGGCCGGAAACAATCAGCTATAACATCGAAAAAGCTTCTTCCGGTTGGGTTTCGTCCTTTACTTCGGGTGAGGGGCTCGTGTGCCGTTTCCGAGGGCCGGGCCGGGTTCTGATCCAAACCAGAAATCCCGGGGGATTCGGCAGTTGGATAAAGCGATTCTTTCCGAGTAAGTAACTATAATGTTTTTATTATCCGCACAAAAACAAGAAATTTCAAAACGAAAGTCTTTTGTAAAAAAGGAAAAGAGAGTAATGTGCAGCAATCGAACCGATCCATTTCTTTATTCTGTGTTTTATATGAAACATTCCAGGGTTAAATGGACGCAAATATCCATTGACTCCAAGCTTATGCCTTGGTGTCTCTTAACTAACTGAAATTGTATCATAAATTTTAAAACTGTCCTTTTGGGAAAAATTATTTGTTACATCCAATTATTTTTTAAACAGTCAGATGTCAGCCTCTGGTAAAAAAGTTTTATATTCGTGGTCTAAGCCGACAATTTGTTGTGCAGATGGCTGACAGGTCATGTTCTATTTCGCGCTCTATGGCTCCAGTTAATCTCTCGACCTTTTGACTGTTTTGATGTTGGTTTTACTGTTATTCAGTGTTGATTATTATTTTTGATATTTATTTGCCCTCCACA
>Ga0255431_1052_pt1 | contig 20643 bp, 15 predicted proteins | sample ANMaggSeSYBR02J5_FD_182633 | JGI IMG/M metagenome (GOLD analysis project Ga0255431, IMG submission 182633) | Sediment cell enrichment communities from methane seep in Santa Monica Basin, California, United Staets - ANME aggregate JGI... | ecosystem: Environmental > Aquatic > Marine > Cold seeps >... | reverse complement strand
CGAGTAAACCAACTCTGTCAGCGGAACTAACGCAAATTTTTACCGGATATGTTTCTGTAACATCCTTGTTCCATTCTATATCAATTTGCCTTTCAGGGTTCATTTTCAACGCATTTATACAACTTGTCCGGTGAACAGTAACTCCATATCCTATTGTAATATAGCCTGTAATAGCATCCCCTGGAACCGGCTGACAACACTTGCCAAATCTTATAAGTATATCATCCACACCCTTTACAAGCACACTGTCCCCAGGCTTTTTCTTCCGCTCACTGCCGATTATTTTGTTATAAATAGATTCTTGCTCTTCTTCTATTTCGGGTTTGGGTATAATTTGCCGTATAATCTGTAGAGGTGTGATTTTGCCGTAGCCCACGCTTGTGATCAAATCATCTGTTGTTTTAAAACCAAAATGCTCAACGACCCTGTCCATATCTTCTGATTTTAATAATTCATTGAAGTTAAGACGATACTTGCGAAAGGCTTTTTCGCACATCTCACGGCCAAGAGTAATGCTGCGATCTTTTTCCTGAGTTTTTATCCATTGCCTTATCCCGGAGCGAGCCTTGACAGTTTTAACAAAATTTAACCAGTCTTTACTCGGATGATGATTTTTCGTTGTAATAATCTCAACAATATTGCCTGTCTGCAACTCATGTTTAAGAGGAACTATACGCCCGTTAACCTTGGCACCTGTACACTCGCTGCCCACTTCAGTATGGATTTGATAAGCAAAATCTACAGGTGTGGCGCCTCTGGATAGTGATTTTATCTCCCCTTGAGGTGTAAAAACGTATATTTCATCAGGGAATAGATCAATACGAACATTTTCAAGAAATTCATCCGGATTTCTGAAATTTGCCTGATTCTCAACAAGATTTTGAATCCATGCAAATTTTTTACTTATACTTTCATCAACCTGTTTACCTTCTTTATAGCTCCAGTGAGCTGCGATTCCGGATTGTGCGACCTTATCCATATCCCGTGTTCTTATCTGGATTTCTATACGTTCCCCAAAAGGCACTATAACCGTTGTGTGCAGTGACTGGTACATATTTGGTTTGGGAGATGCAATATAATCTTTAATCTTTGTGGGAACCGGTTTCCACAAAGAGTGTATGAGCCCCAAAGCATTATAGCAGTCAGATACTGTATCAAGAATTATCCGAAAAGCAATAATATCATAAACCTCCTCAAATGGTAAATTCTGCTTGACCATTTTCTGGTATATACTGAAAATATTTTTGTACCTTCCCAAAATTTTACAATTCAGATTATTTTCATTCATTTTTTTCTTGATAAAGTTTTTAACTTTTTCAATATATTTATCACCTTCCTTTTTATCCTTGTTAATCAATTTTTCAATATTTGAATATTCTTCGGGATAAATATACTTGCATGAGATATCCTCCAGCTCATTTTTAATCCAGTAAATACCGAGACGAGAAGCAAGGGGAGCATAAATATCATGCGTTTCCCGGGCAATCCTCTTTTTTTTGCTTTCCTTTTGAAATTGAAGTGTTCTCATGTTGTGGAGGCGGTCTGCCAGCTTGATTAATATCACCCGGATATCATCCGCCATAGCGAGAATCATCTTCCGGATACTCTCTGCCTGGCGTGCCTGTGAGCTGTTAAAGGAAAGAACACTGATTTTGGTTACACCGGAAACAATGTGAACGACTTCCTGACCGAACATTTCTTTTATTTCTTCCGGTGTAGAATGAGTATCTTCTATAACATCATGCAAAAGTCCGGCCGCTATACTGACAGGATCCAGCTTCATATCTGCAAGGATCCCGGCAACTTCAAGAGGGTGTGACAAATAAGGTTCACCGGACAGACGCATCTGACCATCATGAACTCTTGCCGAGTAGATATAGGCTCGATCAATTATATCTATATCTGCATCAGGATTGTGTCCGGAAACTTTGTCTATTATGTCGCTAATACGGATCATAGTTAATAAGCCTTGGCAAATATCACCCGATTTGTGCTTGGCCTTCCACAATATATACACTCTCTTTTCTCATTTTCCATATCAAAGGGAATGCATCGTATTGTAACGCTAAGATCTTCTTTAATTCGGAATTCGCATTCATCGGACCCGCACCAGTGAGACAAAGCAAATCCACCGTGGATTTCGGGTTTCTCACGATTTTCAGGGGTAAAAAATTCTTTAAATCCGCCTGTATCATCAATTTTTATGGTATTTTCTTTTTTAAACAAAATAGCTCGTTCAAATAGATTTTTTTGTATTTCATTTAGAATGGTTGTTATTTCAGCGACAAATTGATTTCTTTCCAACGAAGTTTTATTATTGTGTTTTTGGTCCCTTCTGCCGACGAACACAGAATTTTCAGCAATATCTCTCGGGCCGATTTCAACCCTGAGCGGTATGCCTTTCTTAATCCAGTCCCATCCTCTTGCTCCTCCTATATCCCTGTCATCAATTTCCACTTCAAGTCTGCGAAGACCATAAAACTTCTCTTTCAGCTCTTTGGCAAGGCTTTCGGTAAATTCCATGACCATAGGCCGGTCTTTAAGTTTTCTTATAACAGGTAGTAAAACTACATGTGAAGATGCTATTCTCGGAGGAAGTATCAAGCCATCATCATCACTATGGGTCATTATAAGTCCGCCAATAAGGCGTGTGGAAACGCCCCATGAAGTCGTCCATGCATATTCTTCTTTTTCTTCGGCTGATTGAAATTTTATATTTGATGCCTTTGCAAAATTCCGGCCTAAAAAATGTGATGTGCCGGCCTGAAGAGCTTTTCTATCCTGCATCATAGCTTCAATACACATGGTATCAACCGCTCCCGGAAATCTTTCCGAAGCGGTTTTTCTTCCTTTTATCACAGGAATGGCCAGATACTCTTCGGCAAGTTTTTCATAGGTATCAAGCATCATTTTAGTACGCTCAATGGCTTCATCTTTCGTGGCATGTGCAGTATGTCCTTCCTGCCACAGAAATTCACTTGTTCTTAAAAATAAGCGAGTCCGCATTTCCCATCTGACAACATTTGCCCACTGATTTATCAAAACAGGAAGATCCCGATAACTGCTAACCCACCTGGAAAATGAATCTCCTATAATTGTTTCAGAAGTAGGCCTGACTATCAAAGGTTCATTGAGTCGGCCTGCCGGGACAAGGCCGCCATCCTGACCTTTTTCAAGTCTGTGGTGTGTTACCACCGCACATTCCTTTGCAAAACCTTCAACATGTTCGGCCTCTTTTTCAAGAAAGCTCAATGGTATAAAAAGAGGAAAATATGCATTTTTAACCCCGGTTTCTTTAAACATATTATCCAGCACTTGCTTAATATTTTCCCAAATCGCATACCCCCAAGGCTTTATGACCATACAGCCTCTTGTCGGAGATCTTTCAGCCAGATCTGAATGCCTTATAACCTCCTGATACCATTCCGGATAATCTTCAGCCCTTGTTGGATTAATCGCATTTTTAACCTGTTTTTTCATATATATCCTTTCCGTATCTCTTCCAGCAGAACTTCAACAAGTTTCTCTTCCGGAATTTTTTTTATAACCTTTCCCTTTTTAAACAATATTCCCTTACCATCACCACCTGCAATTCCGATATCAGCCTCTCTTGCCTCTCCAGGCCCATTTACTATGCAACCCATAATTGCGATTTTGATATCTAAGGTACTTGTTAAAAGTGCTTTTTCCACATCTTCAACAATGTCAAAAAGATTGATTCTACAGCGTCCACAAGTGGGACAGGAAATTATTTCCGGTCCGCGCCTTCGGATATTAAGGGCTTTCAGTATTTCAAAACCTGTACGCACTTCTTCTACCGGATCTCTCGTCAAAGAGACACGAATAGTATCCCCGATACCTTCTGCGAGCAGCATGCCTATGCCAAGAGAAGATTTTACGATTCCGGGAAAAAGCGCGCCGGCTTCCGTAACACCAACATGCAGAGGAAGATCGGTTTTTGAAGAAAGAAGTCTGTATGCTTCTACAGTGCGATGGACATCAGAGGCCTTTATCGAAACTTTTATCTGATGGAAATCTAATGCTCTCAGCAATTCTATATGCCTGACAGCGCTTTCCACCATTGCCTCTGCTCCGGCACCATTATATTTTTTCAATATGTCCTTTTCAAGTGAGCCTGAATTTACCCCTATTCGAATGGGAATATTAACTTCCTTTGCACATTCAACAACAGCTTTTACTTTTTTTACACTACCTATGTTCCCCGGATTTATCCTTAATCCGTCAGCACCGGCTCTCGCTGCTGCTAAAGCCAGACGAAAGTCAAAGTGTATATCAGCTATAACGGGAATTGCAATTTTTTCCTTTATTGATGCTATTGCATTGGCTGCCTCTTTATCAGGCACAGCTACTCTGATGATTTCGCATCCGGCTTTTTCCAAACGTTTTATCTGGGAAACCGTTGACGCAATATCCTGAGTAAATGTGTTTGTCATTGACTGAACAGCAATAGGAGCTCCACCCCCTATCTTTACTTCTCCAACCTTTATTTGACGTGTTTTTTTTCTATCTATAGTAAAAGGCATATTGATCAATCTCAATAAATTGGGACTTCTCCTGATCCCTAATCCCTGATCCCTGATCCCTGATCCCTGATCCCTGATTATTACTTTTTATAAGAAAAACAATTACAAAATACAAGTATCTATTTCACTTGAATAAAGAAGAACAGCCTGTTAATTTACTCCTCAGCAAGCCTCATGATTGACAATTGAAATTTTATAATGTAAGCTTTTTTCCGAATTCAAGGTGACCCCATTCATTGTTTAAAGGGAGGCAATATGGAAACGTTGCAACAACCATCTGCAATGGCAGAAAAAAAACTATTGTGGGACAATATAAAAGAAAAAGCTTTCCTGAAAATTCCCACGAAAAATAGAATTGATAATATCAAGATTCCTGAAGACGTATATTGGGAAGAATATTATGAGTTAAGCGATATTTACTATGAGTGGAATGATGGATTTCTGGAGGAAAAACCTGTATCTGATTATAGGGCTTATTTGATGTTTTTGTGGTTTGGTGAACTGTTACGCCATTTTTTAACTGTTTATCCAATCGGTAAAACGATTGGTCTGGGAATGGGTTTTCGGTTGCAACTGCCCCATAAAGTCACGATTCGCAGGCCTGATACAGGAATAATTTTAAATACCAATCCAGTTGAAATAAAGGGATCAGATAACAGATATTCAGGGATAGTTGATCTGTGTATTGAAATATTATCCGACAACAACCGTAAAAATATTGAACGTGATACAAAAGTCAAAAAAGAAGAGTATTGTCTTGGAGGGGTACAGGAATATTTTATTCTTGATGGGAAAATGAAACGAACAGTTTTTTATCACCGCCTTAAATCGGGAAAATACGTAGAAACCAGACCTGTCAAAGGTATTCTTAAATCAAGGGTATTGCCAGGTTTTCAACTCCGGATCGCTGATCTTACCAACCACCCATCATTGGCAGAAATGTCGAAAGATGAGGTTTATAAAAATTTTATACTCCCCTTTTATCAAGCTGAAAAACAAAAAGTTGAGCAGGAGCGAGAAAAAGCTAAGCAAGAGCGACAAAGAGCGGACGGAGCTGAGCAAAAAGCTGAGCAGGAGCGGCAAAAAGCGAATGCTTTATCTGCAAAACTTAAGAGTTTGGGAATTGAGTTTTAAAAGAAAAGGAATATAGGGGCACTAAAGTAATACAGTTAGGAACGCGGACAAAGGCGGCCTGAAGCTGTGATGCATAGTTGGGGAAGTTAATTCGTCCACGTTCCTTAAGTAGCAACCTTTTTTATTTTACATTGACTTTTGACGTTGCCGTGATATCCAAAAGAATAGAATTGCTTTTTTTAAAAATGTATCAGGATACTTTATGTCCGTTCACAGCAAACAATCGGGCTTTACTTTAATTGAAATGATGATTATTGTCGCTATTATGGCAATTTGTGCCGGCATTGCGATTCCGAACTATCTCGCCTGGCTACCCAACTCAAGATTAAATGGCGCTGCAAGGCAGGTAATGGGGGATTTGATGGCGGCAAGGATGCAGGCGGTTGGTCAGAGCAGCACGGTTACGGTAGCGAGGGTTAGCGACCGTAAGTATAAAATATCAACTGAAGAAAAAACCATAAATTATAGTGATGTTACTATCGGCAGCTTCACTGATATCAGCTTTTATTCCAGAGGAACTGCTACTAATACTACCATTACCCTTCAAAATTCCAGTGGATCGAAAGATATTACAATTAGTATTGCCGGCAGGGTGAAAATAAATTGAGTGTAACCAAAATAGAACATTGATAATTGAAAAAACAAAACGTAACAATTTGGCTCTATCGTCATTCCGGCTTCAGGTGATAAAATTTGAAAATAGCTGAAACTCACGCCAAAGCGACTCTAAAGAAAAAACAGATCCAAAGTTTAAAATAGAAATGAATCAAATATGTTACGCTTACCATTAAATAACGTGACGGGTGATGCGATGTTTTTTCTTAAGACTCGCTAAGCGTTCAGACAATCAGCCATTTTCAAATTTCATCACCTGAAGCCTCCATTTATTGAGAAGTTGCAAATTGAACGGATAAATGTTCTATTTTGGTTACACTCAAATAAATTAGCGTTCAATGGGGGGAGAAAGTGCGCAAATTTATCAACAATAACGGTTTTACCTTAATAGAAGTTCTGGTTGCCATGGTTATTCTGTCAATAGGACTGCTTGGGACAGCAGCTCTGATAACAGGGATAATTAGAGGCAACAAGGTAAGCAACAGGATTAGCACTGCCACGACTTGTGCGCAGGATAAGATGGAAGAGATCAAAATGCTTGGTTATTCAGGCATGCCTACATCGGATACGACTACAACAGAATCCTATAATTCTATTACAAATTATTTTTTATATAAAAGGGTTACATGTACAAACGTTGACAATCCGACCGCTGACATGAAAACGGTGACCGTTACAGTATATTGGGATTCGGACAATAGTTCAATTGAGTTGAAAACGATTCTTGTGCCATAAAAACTATGTGTTATTCGATTGAAAATAAAGAAAACGGTTTTACCCTAATAGAACTGCTGATTGCCATGACAATAGGCTTGGTTATCCTGGCGGCATTGTCGAGCACTTTCCTTATGCAGCGCAAAATCTATGACGTTCAGGAACAGGTTGCCGAAATGGTACAGACCGCAAGAGCTGCCATGGGTATGATGACAAGAGAAATAAGGATGGCAGGGTATGATCCAACTGGTTTGGCAAATGCAACAATTGTTAGCGTTACGTCCAATTCTATTAACTTCACTCTTGATATAACTGATGATGCAGAAACCGGCCCTCCCGATGGAGATACGAGTGATGCGAATGAAAACATCACCTATTCACTCTATACAGCAGATGGTATTCAAAAACTAGGTCGAAAATCGACGGCGGCTGCCGTAAATCAGCCGGTTGCTGAAAATATCGAAGATTTGCAAATTTCTCAGACAGGTAACTCTATCAATGTATCCTTAATCGCCAGAACATCTAAACTTGACCCTGATTATACTGATCCGACATATGGGGACCATTATCATAGATATACCCTGACATCTGTGATAACTCCGAGAAATCTTAATCTTTAGAAACTGGTTTCTCGTTTCGAATACTAGATCAATTGCAAAACGGAGTTAAGTTGATAAAGGAGTCCAACATGTCAAATTTAATACATAAAAATGAAAAAGGATTCGTTCTTCCTGTGGGTCTTATGTTTCTGGCTATTATATCAATTTTGGGAACTACGGCCGTTATTATAACAACAACTGATCTTAAAATAGGTAGCAATTACAGAGACAGTGTACAAGCTTTTTATGCGGCGGAAGCAGGGATAGAATACGGCCTCAACCAAATGCGGCAGGCTTTTCAATCCTTAAATCCGGATTTAAATATTTCTCCTCCAACAATTGATGGCGTCACTTTTGATGGAAATAAGATTAAACTTGAGGCCGTTGGAGCTCCGTCAACTATTGATCTCACCGGGAATTTTGCGGGGTTAAATGCATTTGTACAAAATTATCTACTTACCTCAAAAGCTCAAGTGAATGGGACAAACGCTTCCAGCGAACTTACTCTGACAGTAAGAGATGCGCTTATTCCACTATTTCAATTCGGTATATTTTATCAGAATGATGCGGAAATACTTCCAGGCCCCAGCATGACATTTTCCGGCGGGCGAATTCACTCCAACAGTGACATCTATTTAAACACAAGCACTTCATCAACCTTTAAGATAGAATCTAACATTACCAGCGCCGGGGATATCTATCATAGGCGAAAGGATTCAAGCAGTACCCCTGCGCTAGTCAAGATTTGGGATAACAATGGTATTTACCAGGACATGAACATTGACAGCGACAGCGCAACCTGGGAAACTGAATCACAAACATTATGGGGTGGGACTGTTAAGAGCAAGGAACACGAGATTTACGCATTAAATGTGCCAACAGGAACAGGGGCGGGAGATCCTATAGATATCCTGGGAACGGGTGCCGATAGTTTGTCCTCAAAAGCGGGGTTGCGTATCATTGATGGCGCAGCAGAAGACAAAGACGGCAATCCTGTGGATTTGACCTATTTACATACTGATGGGATTACTGTGATTAATCCTATCTCAACAGAAACGTTTTATGATCACAGAGAAAAGAAATTGATTACTGTTACGGAAGTTAATATGAGCACACTGCTATCAATTGCGAATACAAACGCCAGGAATGCGTTGGATGATCCACCCGCTGGAGGAGATAACGGCATTTTATATGTATCTTCCACTGACGGCAGTGAGTCTGTCCGTCTGACCGAGGGCTCTATGCTCCTTCCAGATGGACTTACCGTGGCGTCAGATAACCCTGTTTATATAAAAGGTGATTATAACACAACGAATGACCCGGCTGCTGTTATTTGCGATGCCGTCACCATCCTTTCTAATAACTGGTATGATACCAATTGCATTGATAGCAGCTATACAAACCTGAATGACAGAATAGCAGTAAACACCGAAGTTAATGCAGCTATCATGGCTGGAAACAAGGACACTGTTGGGAGTGACTACAGCGGAGGTGTAGAAAACTTTCCCAGGTTTCTTGAGAATTGGTCAGGCAAAACGTTTACCTATAGCGGTTCATTAATATGCCTCTGGGAGAGCCAGCAGGCAACCGGAAACTGGAAATGCGCTTCGCCAGTATATTCACCGCCCAATAGAGACTGGTCATACGGAATCAACGCAAGCAATCTCCCCCCTGGAACTCCGAGAGTCAGAAACATATCAAAATCCGGATGGCATCAAGCAATGGAATAGTTTTGTTATGGAACCTAATCCCACCACCAGGAAGGAATTTTTCCTCCATAAGCGGTTTTTGCCTGATCACGAAGCGCTGAACGTTTCTTGTGCAACAATAACAGCTTTTTCCAGTGCTTATCCTGTTCGTTACGATCCTTTTTGACTTTTGCCTCCTTGTAAGCAGCAGAAACAGCCTCAATTTCTGTTGCAATACGCATTTTTTTTTCCAGAAAAGCTTCTTTTTCAGGATGAGGCAGCAACCAAGCCTCTTTTTTCTGCTTCGATTCCGGTTTGTATTCAGCTTCTGCCTGGCTTTTTTCTTTTTTTGCCGGTTGTGGCTCTTCCACTATGTACGGCAAATCAGATCCCCTGATTCTCTTGACCAGGTTTTTTCCAATCCCCACAACTCCACCGCGACAGTGGAATTTTATCTGGCCTTTCTCCTTCCAATAGTGGTTAGTTATAAATTTCGAGCCATTTTTTAACTCAATAAGATAAGAGGAAAAGCAAATAGATGGACATATGAGAAAAGCAATAGTTATTATTGCAGCGATATAATTTTTCATAAGATTCATAAAAACATCATCATTAATTTTAATCTTAATGCAGATTTACGCCCTGCGCTGAGCCCGGTCATTGTACAGACTTGACACTGATTGCATTTCTTGATGGAACAAATGGCATCCTTCATTCACCTGTTTACACTTTTTTTGAAAAAGCATGTATTGTCGAATTGAATGCCGATGTCGAAACTGGAAACTGGAAATTAGGTAACGCATCTACATCTTAGTATTTTTTCCAATTTCCAATTTCTATTTTCAAGTTTCACTGCCAAAATACAAGATCAACAAAGCGTAAACTACTTTTGACTTGTCGTGAAGGATGCCAAATCAAGCATCCGTCAAAACATGCCTTACAGAAGTTGTCTTCAGGATTAGGGAAACCTGTTGAATTTAAAAGGCCTTCCAGGCTGAGGTAGTTAGGAACGTGGACGAAATAACTTCACCAACTATGCATCACAGCTTCAGGTCATATTTGCCCGATCTGAAATCACAAAAATATTGAAATAGCTCGCTATTCCTTCAACTTTTGTGATTTCAGATCGAACAAACCTGACCCAAATCTGTGCGCCTACTTGGTGAAGTTATTTCGTCCACGTTCCTTAGGGCTATCCAGGTCGAGAAAGCTTTTAAGTTCTTCGATCCAAAATAGCAAAGTTTTGCAACTTCATGATAGTCATGAATACCAAATATTCCGCAACCCTCTCGTTAGTTTATCTTAAAAATCCATCAAATATATTCCTGAATGCATTTTACAGAAAGTTTTTTTCTAGTAAGCGCTGCAATACCTTTACATATTGCATTTGCTCCGGATATGGTTGTTGTATATGGGATATTGAATTTAATGGCAGCGCGTCTTATATGATATCCATCACGTTTTGTTTCCCCACCTGAGCCGGTATTTATGATCAGATGAACTTCATTGTTCTTAATTGCATCTATTACATGCGGACGTCCCAGTGAAACCTTGTTTACAACAATATTCGGTATGTTATGGTTTTCTAAAAACATTGCAGTTCCACGGGTTGCCATAATCTTGAATCCCATTTCATGAAATTGGGATGCAACATCAACTGCCGCTGTTTTGTCATGGTTTTTTACGCTTATAAAGATCGTTCCCGAAGTGGGCAGATTGTATCCGGCTCCAAGCTGGGCTTTGGCGTAGGCATGGCCAAAATCCGAATCTATTCCCATTACTTCTCCGGTTGATTTCATTTCCGGCCCAAGAAGTGTGTCAACATCCGGCAGCCTGGAAAAAGGCATAACAGCTTCTTTGACTGAAACATGTAAAGGAATCCTTTCAGATGTGAGTCCCAGGTCTTTCAGGGTTCTGCCAAGCATTACTTTTGTGGCCAGTTTTGCAAGGGGAATACCGATTGCCTTGCTGACAAAAGGAATAGTTCTTGAAGCTCTGGGGTTAACTTCCAGAACAAACAGTTGATTATCTTTGATTGCATACTGAACATTCATTAAGCCTGTGATATTCAACTCTGCTGCCATGGCTATTGTAGCGTTCCTGATCTCATTGAGAATTTGAGCGTTAAGACTGTAAGGGGGGAGAACACATGCTGAATCCCCTGAATGCACACCTGCTTCTTCTATATGCTCCATAATCCCGCCGATTATAGTTGTTTTTCCATCAGAAATAGCATCTACATCAACTTCAACAGCATCTTCTAAAAATTTGTCTATAAGCACAGGATGTTCAGGAGATGCTATGATTGCAAGCCTTGTGAAAGTTTCAAGTTCTTTGCGGTCATATACTATTTTCATTGCCCTTCCTCCAAGTACATAGGAAGGTCGAACAATTACGGGATATCCTATTTTTTCTGCCGCTTTTACTGCGTCTTCTACTGTAATTGCAGTACTGTTTTGCGGTTGGACCAGGTTCAGTTTTTTTAACATTGCCTGAAAAAGTTCGCGATCTTCAGCACGGTCAATGCTTTCCGGCTGTGTGCCGAGAATAGGAACACCTGCTTCAAACAAAGACGCAGAAAGATTTAGCGGTGTTTGTCCCCCAAACTGAACAATGACACCCACAGGTTTTTCTGTTTCTACGATCTGAAGAACATCCTCTTTTGTCAGCGGTTCAAAATAAAGCTTGTCAGACGTGTCATAGTCTGTGCTGACTGTTTCAGGGTTGCTGTTTACCATTATGCTTTCTACATTTTCTTCTTTAAGCGCAAATGAAGCATGGACGCAGCAGTAATCAAACTCAATTCCCTGGCCGATTCTGTTTGGGCCTCCGCCCAGGATCATAACCTTTTTCCTGTCTGAAACTCTTGCTTCGTTTTCCGTTTCATATGTTGAATAAAAATATGGAGTAGCAGCCTTGAATTCAGCAGCACAGGTATCAACCAGTTTGTATACCGGATGTATATTAAGTGAATTACGATACTGCTTTATACTGTTTTCACTGGTACCTGTAAGATGTGCAATCTGAATATCTGAAAATCCCAGGGATTTTGCCTGTTTTAAAAGAGATGCCGGCAGATCAGTACCGTTGAATTTATGAATATTTTGTTCGAATTCTACTATCTGCTTAATCTGATATAAAAACCAGGGGTCAATACCGGTTAATTCATTAATGTATTGAATTGACATTTTGTTTAAAAATGCATGGCGAAGATAAAAAATTCTCAATGAATTCGGTGTTGCAAGCTTTTGTTCGATTTCAGATAAAGACGGGGGTTTTCCATGCCGGTCGGAAAAATCATTTCCATCTGCTCCAAGACCATGTCTGCCGATTTCAAGGGATCTCAGTCCTTTTTGAAGGGCTTCTTTAAAGGTTCTTCCAATTGCCATTGTTTCGCCGACCGATTTCATGGATGTAGTAAGATAATCCCGGGTTTCGGGGAATTTTTCAAATGTCCAGCGAGGAATTTTGACAACACAGTAATCAAGGGTGGGTTCAAATGATGCAAGAGTTTCCCCTGTAATGTCGTTGGGGATTTCGTCAAGTGTATATCCAACAGCAAGTTTTGCCGCTATCTTTGCAATCGGGAAGCCGGTAGCCTTGGAAGCAAGGGCCGAGCTTCGTGATACCCTTGGATTCATCTCTACTATTATCATATCGCCGTTTTCAGGATTAATAGCAAACTGGACATTTGAGCCGCCGGTGTCCACACCGATTTCTCTCATTATAGCTATTGAGGCATTCCTCATCTTCTGGTATTCTTTATCGCTGAGTGTTTGAGCAGGTGCAACCGTAATGCTGTCGCCTGTGTGTATGCCCATTGGGTCCATGTTTTCAATGGAGCAGACAATAACTACATTGTCTTTATTGTCCCTCATGACCTCCAGTTCATATTCCTTCCAGCCCAGAACAGATTCCTCAAGCATTATCTGACCGATTAAACTCGCATCCAGCCCCGCCTTGGCGTATTTTTCAAGCTCTTCGGGATTATAGGCAACACCTCCGCCTGTTCCGCCCAGAGTGAAGCTTGGGCGTACAATTATGGGGAACCCTATCTCAGCAGCAATGCTGCGGACTTCTTTCATATTTGTTGCAATTCCGCTTTCAGGTATGCGCAATCCTATCTTATTCATAGCACTTCGGAAAAGGTCTCTGTCTTCAGCCTTATTTATGGCTTTAATTGAAGCCCCGATCATTTCTACACCGAATTTTTCAAGAACACCTGTCTTTGCAACCTGTATTGCAGTGTTAAGCCCTGTCTGGCCGCCCAGAGTTGGCAGTAATGCGCATGGACATTCTTTTTCTATTATTGCCACAACCATTTCAGGTGTAACAGGTTCAATGTAGGTTCGATCCGCCATTTCAGGATCCGTCATGATTGTTGCCGGATTGCTGTTGACGAGAACTACTTCATATCCTTCTTCACGAAGGGCCTTGCATGCCTGGGTGCCAGAGTAGTCAAACTCGCATGCCTGACTGATTATAATAGGGCCGGCGCCAATTATGAGTATTTTATGTATGTCTGTGCGTTTTGGCATTTTTTCATAAAAGATTTTTTTTGACAGGATTAACGGGATATACAGGATAAAACATCAAAACTCAACCTTGTTAGAAACGTAGACTAATTAACTTCCCCAACTATGCATCACAGCTTAAGGCCGCCTTTGCCCAAATCTCAAATCCAGGCTCAAATCCCAAAAATAGTGCAGGAAACAGTTCATTGGGCTGCACTATTTTTTAATACTTTTCTCAGGCCTGATAATTATTATTGCGGCTTTTTTATTATCTATATACTTCCTGGCGATTTTTGAAATATCATCTGATGTAATTGAGGAATAATCTTTCATTATTGTCCGACTCCAATCAAGCTTTTGGGGATGCCGTAGAGAACCTGAAAGAACGGTATTCAGCCAGTAATGATTTTTTCGCAGCAAATCTTTTATGCCGGTTATTGTCGGATCAAGTGCCCGCCTGAACTCATCTTCTGTAATTTCTTTTTCAATTAGATCTGAAGCAATTTTCTTTATTTCACTTACAACCAAATCTGAATCATCCGGATCAACATGGACGAACACTTGAAAAACTCCATAGCCGGGATATGCCTTGCCTGGCTGGTTATAGGCTGCGGATGAATAGGCTGCTCCAAGCTTTTCGCGTATTTCCTCACGAACTCTGTTTGAAAAAATATCTGCCATCACGGAAAGGCGGCGGGTTCTACTGATATCCCAGATATCTTCTGTGGGATATGCAACTATTACCAGGCCTTTTTGAATTTTTGTCGGTACGGTTATCTCAAATAATTGAGCAACGGGGAATTCCGGCGCACTTGATATTTTCTTTTTTTGAAGACCGGATCTTGAGGGCAGACTGCCAAGATATCTATCTGCGGTTTTGATTAGAGAATCCATATCAAAATCGCCCACCACTGAAATTTCTATTTTATCTTGTTTTAATGGAGTATCTATCCATGATCTGACTTGTTCAATTGCCAGATTTTTGAACAACTCGTAACCGGGAAGACCGAAACGGCTGTCTCCTCCCGCCAGAAACCGTTTGCCTGAAACAAACATTGCGCCGTCGATGGAGCTGGAAAGTTTGCGGTATTGTTGTTTGAATCGTTCCATGGATAGAGAATACGCTTCCTGCCGGTAAGCCTGGTCAACAAGATGAGCATATATGAGCTGAAAGAGCAGAGGGACTTCTTCTGTCACAGTTGTGCCTTTGAAGAAAAAACAATCTTCATCAAAGCCGAAAATAACATTTGTATTTTTACCGGCCATTGCTCTTTTTAATTCATCTTTTTTAAGGGAACCCAGGCCACTTTCATTAATTACTTCTTTGCTTAGTGCAGCAAGCCCTGCCATGTCAGCCGGTTCATCAGATCTGCCAAAACCAAAAGAAAGATTAACAAGCACTTCATCTGCTTCAAAATCAGTTTGTTTTAAGTTAAGACGGATACCATTATCAAAATCAATCTGAACAATACCAAGGTCAGGTATTTCTGTTCTGTTAATAATTTTGCCCTTTTTCTCAGGTTCGGCAAGATAAGGAAAAACAGCGGGTTTTATTTCAGATGGCCTTGATACTTTAACTTTACTGCTTCTATCAAATACTTCACATATTATATCTTCAGGAGTGTTATTTTTTGCTGTAATTTCTGCATTTCCGGTTACCATTATGAGCCTGTGGTCAGATGACCAGGCCTCTTTTAATGCGTCATGGACACTCTTTAAGGTAATGGAATTTATAACAGGAACAAGAAAATTTCTTCTCTGTTCAGGAGACATGGTTACTTTTTCGTTGTTAATGTCTTTAATTACAATGCTGGCCAGCATTCTGCTGTTTCGGGTGGGCATTTTTTTTACAGCATTGTCCAGCATTGACAAAAAATCTTTTTTTACTATTTCAAGCTCTGATTTTGTAAATCCGTATTTTAAAGATTTTCTTAAGGTTTTTTCCAGGAGTGAAAGTGATTTTTCCCAGTTTTCAGGACTGGTTTCCGCAGAAATTTCAGAAAATTCTACCTGACAAAAGCTGGCTCCTGAGCCTATGGAAGCTGAAGTAAAGGGAGATGTGGTTTTGCTGACAATTTTATCAAGCCTGTTTTGGACTATCTGGTTTGCAATATTTTTTACAAGCTGTTTTTTTTGAAAAGCGATAGAATCAGGCTGTATGGTTTTCTTATTTATAACTTCTATTGCTACCGTTGTTTTCCCTGTTTCCTTTTCAAAATGATAGAATGTTTTAATCCCCTTATGGTTTATCTGACCGATATCAGGACGTGGTTGTATTGATGCTCTGGCATATAATGCGGAGAAGTTTTTTTCAATGAGCTTTGTCGCCCGGTTTTGATCAAAATCGCCAGCCATGATTAGAATCATATTATTCGGCCTGTACCATGTATCATAATAATCTTTTAAGAGATTATGATCGGCATTTTTAATAACTTCTTCCGTTCCTATTGGAAATCTTTCAGGTATTCTTGTTTCAGGTAATAAGAATTTCATAACTGAAACAAATGTTCTATATGATGCTGAATCGCGGGTTCGTTTTTCAGCCAGAATTACCTTCCGTTCTCTGTCAATCTCGGAGTGCAGAAGAAGAGCGCCTTCCGCAAAGTCTTTCATTACTGTAAGTCCATTTTCCAGGCTTTCCTTATTGCCCTCCGGCAACAGCATATCATACACAGTTTCATAAAATCCTGTATGAGCATTTGCATCGTGTCCAAACTGCATACCTATGGATTGAAAGTATTTTACAAGTTCTCCCGGTTTAAAATGCTTTGAGCCGCAAAAAAGCATGTGTTCAAGAAAATGTGATATGCCCTGTTGCTCGTCAGTTTCATGAATTGAGCCTGTTTGTACATTCAAATGCAAGCTCACCCTGTTCTTTGGGTTTGTATTTTTTATTAATACATATCTGAAGCCGTTAGGCAGTTTGCCGAACAATATGGCAGGGTCAGGTAGAAGATCGCTGTCTTCATGTGGCCAATCGGGATTTGAGTTGATATTGGAATCAACGGTATTTACTGTTGATGAATATTTATCAATTGATTTTAAGTGAAAACTTTTACTGCTGTCCTTGCTGTAATTACAGGCTGTAGAAAATAATAAAGTGAATATAATAAGAACGGAAAGTGAAAGTTTTGCAGTAGATGACTTTAAGAATTTTTTTAACATAGGGTGAACTCCTTTAAAAACTGTTCTATGTTCCTAATAAATTATCCCGCACTCCCGCCCTTCATACCCTGTTTATTGCGGAAGCCATGTATCCTGCCCCAAATCCATTATCTATATTTACAACGGCAATATTCGAACTGCAACTGTTTAACATGGCAAAAAGAGCAGTTAACCCGCCAAGATTGACACCATATCCTATACTTGTTGGAACTGCTATAACAGGTCTGCTGACCATACCTGCAATAACGCTTGGAAGAGCCCCCTCCATTCCTGCAACAACTACAAGCACAGATGCTTTGTCTATCAATTCTTTATGATGAAACAATCTGTGTATACCTGCAACGCCGACATCAAAAATTGATTCAACATTGTTTCCCATATATTTTGCTGTAAGATATGCTTCTTTTGCAACAGGTATGTCTGATGTGCCGGCTGAAAGTACAACTATAGTGCCCTTGCCATGTATCGGTATTTCATGTTTTTTCCATACAACCATGTTGGCGTCTTCATGATATTCAACTTCAGGAAAGTGCGAGATCACTTTATCGGCATTATGCTTATTTATCCGCGTAATTAATATAATGTTTTCCTGAAACATCATTTTTTCCATGATACCAATAATCTGATCGGATGTTTTTCCCTGTCCGAATATAACTTCAGGAAATCCTTTGCGCAGTGAACGGTGATGGTCTATATGTGCATAGGTTATATTTTCAAACGATATATGTTTTAGTTTTTCGGCAGCTTCTTTGACTGAAATATTGCCTGAGGCAACAGAATGAAGAAGTTTATTTAACGATTCTATGTTCATAGTATAGAAGCCTTGATCCCTGATCCCCGGCTTTACTCATTGAATATCCTGTTCGATAATAGTTTCAGGTTCAATGACTGTGCTTTCTGTTGCGGTTTTTGATGGCTCTGTTTTTTGGGGAATTTTGTTATTTTTAATAGAGATAATTTTCTTTTCAATATTCTTTTTTAATTGATCCAGCTTCTGCTCATAAAGTTTCTGCTCATTTTTAAGCGCTGAATCAAGCGTTTTTTTGTCTACTTTTATTGATGACAGTTTTGAAATATCAGATTTTAGCTTAGTTAGTTCAATAGATATTTTATCCGCAGCTTTAGACAGGTTTGCCAGTTTCTTGTTAAATTTACTGTCAATGGTTTTTAGTTTGGATGAAACATTTTTCAGGTCATTACTAATTGCAGAAGATTTGTTTTCGATTTTAGATATTGAATTGTTAAACCCTTTATTGTCAGTTTTTCTTGCAGATCTTATGTGTTTTATCGCAGTTGTTGCTTCGTTTAATTTTGTTTGTAAGGAAGAAATGTTATTTTTAATTCCGGGAAGTGAATCTTCGAGTTTTTTATATTGGGATGTTAAGGAGGTTAATCTTGTTGCCAGCTCCTTTGAAAGATTCTGAACTTCCGTGGTTCCGGTATCGTGAACCGTTGTTACTCTTTTTTTGATATCAAGATACGCTATAAAAAGTATAATAGCTATAAAACATGGTATTAAAACTGAAATAAAAGTTATCCTGTTGCTTAGTTTTTCTATCCGTATATTTTCTATTTCTTCCTGGAACTGTGAATCCGTGCTTTCATCATTAAAACGAATCTTAAAATTTGATGTATTGTTTTCATTCATTTGTATTTATTCCCATTCTATTGTCGCCTGGTGGCTTTGAAAAGTTAAACAATTTGCGCAAATAAGTTAAATATGTTAAAGACCTTGAAAAATGTCAACTTTAATTTCTTTTTTTGACAGGATATACAGGATAATCAGGATAGATGCACAATATTATCATTCAAATATATGAAGTACAAACTCCATCTGAAGCTGAAAAGCTTATCGAACTTGGGGTGAATCGTATCGGCAGTGTTATTGTTTCTGACGAAAAATGGCGGATTCCTGTTATTAAAGAAACAATAAATCTGGCAGGCTCTACACGTTCGATGAGCAGTTTGATCATGCTTTTCAGTGAGCTGAATAATATTTTTCGAGCACTGGATTATTACAGGCCAAATATACTTCATTTTTGTGAGGACATAGCAAGCAGTTACAGTACCTATGGGAATTGTGAAGATTTGATCATTTTACAGCAAAATATTAAAGAAAAGTTTCCTGAAATCAAGCTGATGCGTTCTATCCCGATAACTCAGCCCGGGATGAAAAATCAGATTACATCAATTGAACTTGCAGGGATGTTCGAGCCTGTAAGTGATTATTTTTTAACCGACACATTGCTTGTAAAATCATCTAATTGCGGCTTAAAAAACCAGCCGGTCAAAGGTTTTATCGGCATAACCGGCAGGACATGTGATTGGGACACGGCTGCCGAGCTGGTCGAATCAAGCAGCATACCTGTTATTCTTGCAGGTGGTTTGTCGCCTGATAATGTATTTGACGGTATCATGCGTGTTTCTCCTGCTGGTGTGGACAGTTGCACAGGAACCAATTTTTTAGATTTTAAAGGAAAGCCCATAAGGTTTCAAAAGGATCTTGAAAGGGTAGAGCAGTTTGTTGAAGAAACACGCAGAGCTGAAAAGCTATTTATTGAAAAGGAATTCTAATACATGTATGAAAGCAGTGATCTGAGAAAAGGTCTTAAAATTGAGATAAATGGCGAACCATATATTATTGTGCAGTTTAACTTTGTTAAACCCGGAAAAGGCAAGTCTTTTTATAAGTGCAAACTAAAGAATATGCTTTCAGGCAGTATGGTTGATCGGACATTTAGAGCCAGTGAAAAGTTCAAAGAGGCAAACCTGGAAGAGCAAGAGATGGAATATTTATATTCAGACGGCAATAATTACTGTTTTATGAACACATCAACTTATGAGCAGGAATTTCTCCCTGAAGATCAGGTCGGTGATTCACTTAAATTTTTAAAGGAAAATACTGTATGCAATGTTCTTTTTTTTGACGGCAGAGCAATAGCAATTTTATTGCCGAATTTTGTTAATCTCAGAATTGTTAAAACTGATCCCTGGGTTAAGGGTGACACAGCCGCAGGGAGTACAAAACCTGCAACGCTTGAGACTGATTATGTTGTTCAAGTACCGCCTTTTGTTGAAAAAGAGGAAATTGTTAAAATTGATACCAGAACCGGTGAATATGTGGAGCGTGTAAAAGAGTAAGGAACGTGGACGAATTAACTTCCGCAAGTAGGCACACAGATTTGGGTCAGGTTTGTTCGATCTAAAATCACAAAAGTTGAAGGAATAGCGAGCTATTTCAAGATTTTTGTGATTTTAGATCGGGCAAACATGGCCTGAAGCTGTGATGCATAGTTGCTGAAGTTATTTCGTCCACGTTCCTAAGATTCCGGGAAAAATCATGGAAAAGAGAAAATTTAAAATAAAAACGACCTTCATTGATAGAGAACAAGAGTTAAGGCTGCTTCATAATTATCTGGAGGCTCAGCCGAACTCTATCCTTTTTCTTTATGGCCCGAAGTCTTCCGGAAAGACCACACTTCTATATCGCCTGTGCGACGAACTTGCAGAGGACAAGAGTTGTGATGTCAAATTTCTCAATCTGCGCAAGACATTTTTAGATTCATATGATGATTTCCTGCAAACCTTTTTTAAGACGAGAAATGACAGGGAAAACGGTCTCAAGGTGAGTACAAAGCGTCAATACAGCATGTTTGGGCTGTTTAAGCTG